>Ga0180434_10001594_pt1 | contig 31932 bp, 17 predicted proteins | sample SS_ome_7_FD_132453 | JGI IMG/M metagenome (GOLD analysis project Ga0180434, IMG submission 132453) | Hypersaline lake sediment archaeal communities from the Salton Sea, California, USA - SS_1_D_2 metaG | ecosystem: Environmental > Aquatic > Non-marine Saline and Alkaline > Hypersaline >... | reverse complement strand
TGGGGCGCTGCCAATCGACTTCCAAAGAATCTGGGGCGATGCGAGCAGAACCAAAGTTGGAGGACAAGATGTGTTCTTGATGTCTCCCGAGGATATGCTGATGTCCGTCTGCATCAACAGCTGCCGGAAGAGGTTTTTCCGGCTCAAATCGCTGTGTGACGTCGCCGAAGTCATCAACAGGTACCCAGATATCAAATGGGAAGAGCTGACCACAAGGGCCAAGGCGTACGACTGCAACAGTATCATTTACACTGCTTTGCTCGTGACCAAGATGACCGTGGGATGCAAACTGCCCCCAGGACTGTTTAACGACCTAGAAGTCAACCCCATCCGAGCTGGAGTCATCGACCGCCTGGTACGCCATCTGAGCCAACATTCGTCCCTGGACTCTCTGTACCCGTTCTCGGGGACACAGGTGTTTGGACGGGAGGTCAACCTGGCGGTGATGCTCCCGTATGCCACCTATCGTGGGTACCAGGTAGGGCGAAAGTTGAAAGAGATCTACTGCGCCTGGCGCGGAGAGGGTTGAGAGCAGTGAACATCCTATACGTCACCCCATACGTGCCCTCCCGTATCCGCACCCGACCCTATAACCTGATCCGGGCGCTGGTCGGCCTGGGGCATCGGGTCACCCTTCTGACGGCAGCGGGCACCTCGACCGAGGAGCAGGGGCAAGCTGACGAGCTGAGGAATTGGGGGGTTCGGGTGGAGGTCTTCCCGATCCCCCTCTTTCGCTCGCTGGGCAACTGCCTGCGAGCGCTGCCCACCGGCGAGCCGCTGCAGGCGGTCTATGCTTACCATCCAGCGATGGAGCAGCGGCTGGGTGAGCTGTTAAGAGAAGAGCCTTTCGACGTGGTACACATTGAGCACTTGCGCGCAGCCCGTCTCGTGCAGGCGGTCATGGTTGTGCCGACAGTGTACGATTCGGTGGACTCGATCTCCTTGTTATTCGAACAGACGATTCAGGGCGGCGCCCAATTGCGCTCCCGCCTGATGGCCTCCATCGATCTGGGCCGCACCCGGCGCTATGAAGCCGATCTGATGACACGCTACGACCAGGTCGTGGTCACCTCCCAGCGAGACAAGGACGCGCTGGAGAGGCTGACCCGCCGCTATCTGCCCGCTCAGGCACAGCCTGCGCCCATCACGGTGGTAACCAATGGTGTCGACCTGGATTACTTCCAGCCCCCAGAAATCCAAAACCCAAAACCCAAAACCCAAAACCCAACCATCGTCTTCACCGGCAAGATGAGCTATCACGCCAACATCGCCGCCGTTCTGTATTTCGCGCAGGAAGTGCTGCCTCGCATCTGGGCCAAGGACCCAGACGTGCGGTTTCAGATCGTGGGGAAGGACCCCCCAGAAGCGATTCGACAACTGACGACGGATGGGCGCATCCAGGTCACGGGCACCGTGGACGACCTGCGGCCTTACCTGGCTCAGGCCACGGTCTCGGTGTGCCCGGCGCGGTACGCGGTCGGGATCCAAAACAAGGTGCTGGAGGCAATGGCGATGGGCACGCCAGTCGTCAGTACTCCGGCCGGCTGCGCCGCCCTGGAGGCAGAAGAAGGCCATGAGGTTCTGGTGGCAGGAGACGAGGAGGCATTGGCTGAAGCCACCCTGCGAGTTCTATCCGACACCACTCTGGCAAGCCGACTGTCGAGGGCCGGACGGCGATACGTGGAGGTCCATCATAGCTGGAAGGCCGGGGCGTGTCGGTTGGAGGATCTCTACGAGCGAGCTCGTTTGTCCCCTACTGGTCTCCCCTGAGATCCCGAAATGTCAGTGGCAACCAGATCCGGCTTGCGTCCACGATGAATACTGCCGTATCGGTGACAATTCGCCCCTCGAAGTCGGTCAGCACGGCGGTATTGAACACCGCCAGCGGCCCACCTACCTGCACGGTGACGGGCAGGCTGATGGTCACAGGCTGCCCCAGGGTGGGAGAGCCCTGCCACATCACGCGATGTGCTCCCGGATCGTAGTGGCAGCCCGCGGCTAGCTCATCCGGCCACACCCGGATCGGCCCAGGCGCGCTGACTTGAGCTGGCAGGCTATCTGTAAGCGTGATCGCCCGGCCGTCTCCAATCAAGGAGAGCGTGTACGTCACAACCTGACTGCGCACTGGCGCGACTGGTCGCGCCTCTTTGTGCACCACGGCCACAGGGTCTCCCCACGCCACCCGCAACGTCGGATATCCTTCCGCATTCCAACCGCCCGTGTCGGAGGACACGAAATACTTGCCGCTGTGATACGCACCATCGGCCGAGTAGAGGGCCAGGCGCAGAGGTGTCCCCGCTGCGTATGCCTGCGCCACGGCCCAGCTCACGTCCCACGTCCTGAGCACGCCTGGCCAGCCAGGGAAGCCAGGTAAGGGGTCCACCCAGGCTGCTCCGACATTCTCCCATGCCAACGGAGCATTGTTCCAGGTCAACAACTCCTCGCTCCAATCCTCAGCGATGGTGAAGACCTGGATGAGCGAAGGGGCAACTTCCCCCCAAGCACCACCGCCTGAATTGCCAAACTGATGCAACGTCAACGTAGCCGAGATGATGGCTTTGCCCGAAGGTAGACTGTCTAATGGGAAGGTGACGTAATACTTGGAGAAACACGGCCAATCCGCCACGTCGGCCTGGTTCTGGACATTGAAATGACCACACCCAGCGTGATTAGCCTCCCCCCAGTCGGTCCAGAAGTCCAGGCCATCACCGCAGACTGTCCCCCCACCAACATCAGCATCCGGTACTATAGCCTCGTCCAGCCCTTGGCGGATCGTGGTGGCCCCGGTCCGAATAGCTGAGGGAGGAGTATACACCGGCAAGCCGAAGGCGAGTTGTCCCCAGGTTACAGGGCGATCTGGATCCAAGGTCCTGGGCCACCCCATATCGGGAATAGACGTATCGGCGCCATTATCACGATCGTGGAGGGCTACAGCCAATCCCCAGATGGTTCCGTGTGGAGGTGGACCAGAGAGACCCAGGCTAGTGAAGGGGATGTCGAAGGTGAGTGCCCAGCCCCTGTCGTCCGTATCATCATTGGGAGCATTGCCGCGCCAGCCCCTGGTGGTCGTAAAAGGCACAGTTACACCCACCCAGCCAGAGCCATCGCCCCGGTACGCAGCCTGATAGTTGTCCCGGGGCTCCCACCAACTGAGTTGGCCGACGAAACGGCGAGATTCCTCACCGAGCACGTCGTCCTCGTTGCCCTCCAAGTCCAGGTAGATGGTAGCCGCATCCCAGGCAGTCAGGTCATCAGCGGAGGGATGGGGATCATACCACAGGCGCCGGTCGAAGGCCGCCAGGTGGAGATAGAGATGGTCGTCATTGTAGCCCACGCGGACGTCAGCGTAGTTCTCCATCGGGGTAACTCGGCCAAACCAGAAAATGGCCGTCTCAGAGAAGCGGACATCATCTGGGAAATAGGGCGCCCGCACACGAGGGAGCGGCGGAGGAGGAGGATCTGCCCGCACTGGGACAACGTTTCCCAACGCCAGTGCGAGCACCACAGCCCTCACGACCCAGTTCTGGACCATCCTCCCTTTCATCCGCCTGTCCCCCTCAAGATCAGCGGCAGATACCCGGATAGAGGATTTGCGATAACCATAGCCGAACGCGTATACAGGCCGTAGGGTTTAGCATCCACTTCCATCCAGTTGGCAAGAGCAGCCGGCTGGTCCACCGTCACTTGTACAGCATAGTAGATCACCACCTTGGGCGTGGCCGAAAGCACATCTGTCCAGGTTACACGGTCGGCCTGGCAGACCGGTTCGGCTCCCCAAGATGAGGCACAGAGGCCACCGCCGTAGACCAGTCCCGTCGGCAAGACGTCAGTCATTGACACCGGAGTCGTAAGCGGGCCACCTGTGTTGCGAATGGTCAACGCATACGTAATCACCTCGCCTTGACGTGCGGTCGAACTGGACGGGGCCTTGGTGGATGAGGATAGATCGGGCGGCTCGCGGTACCAAACGAGGTTACCGAAGGCAGACAGGGTGAAGCGCAGGTCAAAGCCATCAGGGCGGACGACAAAGGACTCTACGGTCGGGTCGGCCTGAGCCTGGGCGACCAGCCAGGACGATGCGGGCATCGGGACCGTCAGATCAAAGGATGTCTCTTCTCCCGTAGGGTTGTAGAAGGCCAGAGATTCCACCCGCCCTCCTGCCGCCCTATAGATCAGGTGACCATGGCCACTGCAGGCATGCCCCACCGCACCGCTCGTCGCACCAAAGAAGACAGCGCCGGTGATACCGCTGGAGTCGTCGCGCACGATGTGGGCAGGCGCAGCGCGGGCCAATACCTGTATGTCCGGAGCACCAGCATACTGCTGTGTTTCAGCCAGGGTGGCCTGAGGGAGATAGATCAGCGTATAGGTCGCGCCCGCCGGACGAACGCCGTGGGAGAGATACAGCCGCAGCCATGGGGGATCCTTGACAAAGGTCAGCCGCTCGCTCTCCCAGAGTGGACGGTCGGGCAAGACCACGCCAACAGCACCATCATGGAGCCAGCCAGTGCCGCTCCGAAGGGTATGACTTCCCTCCGGGAACGCACGGATATAGGTGCGAACCGGGCGGCTGTCGTCGCTGCTGATATCACCGCCTACACAGACGATCTCAGCATCGAAGAAGAAGCAGGCTTTCTGGGCATCGACCCAGGTCCCCAAGCTCTCCATCACGTGAAGGTCGACTCCAGCCACCGCGTACTTCCCCAGTGTGACGCCCCCGGCCATCCGGCTTTGGTCCCGCAGCCAGTAGTTGAACGGATCTCCTTGCACGCCAGTCACGGCGTCATACAACTCACGGGCTGCCTCATCAAGATCGTCGTAGTCGGTATAGTTATCATCGGTTAAGACCAACAGGCTTCCGTCCTGGGCACGATTGATGCTGCCCATCGGGTTGAGCTCACCGCGCATCGCCAGCGCGCCATACCAGCCTGGGCGCTGTAACACCAAGAACTCGCTGTGGGGATAGTAGCGGGCACCTATCGGAGGATCTGCCGCCTGGCGGGCCTGGGCAGCGGCCAGAAGTGGCTGGGCGATGAGACTGTCGCCCGGGACGTGGAAGTTGCCAAACCAAGGGTTGGCAATGCCCCACCATCCGTGGCGCATATCCAAGTCACCGGGATGCTCCGCTAGCCAGTCGGCCACCAGACGTACTAGTTCCCCCGAATAGGCCACATCGGCGGTGTTGAGGCGGAAGACCGCGCCCATGAACAACTGCCCGTTCTGCATCAAGTGGGGCCACCGACCACGCGAGGCGGGCATCTCCAACGCCCGGAAAGTGTTCCAGCGAAGCCACTCGTGGAACCAGTTGGACAAGTAGTCATCTACCTGTCCCGAGAGTCCATAACAAGGCGAGCCGTCAGTAAGATAAGCTACGAATGCCAACGTCTCATACAGGTGATCGCCATAGAGCTGATTCGGTGCAAGGGCATGATCCCAGAAAGTGAAATCGGGTTTGACACCATAGGAGGGAACGCCTGGCACTCCCAACTCGGGGTTAATGACGGCGGTCAGATTGATCTCGTCAGTAGCCCACTGGACGACCGGTGGCAAGCGGAAATAGAGGCCAGTGAGGAGGGCAACCGCCCGGAACCATGCCCCGTTGGCCTCCGTCAAGTTGAAGAGATCCCCAGTCGGACTATACTTGTCGTAGGGAGGTGAGCTGCTGGCGTTGTGGCCACTCCACTGGTTGGTCCAAATCAGCATATCTTCCAGCGCATCCCGGGGTTCCCTATCCATTTGGTCCCCTACGGTGAAGAGAATATCGATAATCTGGAATGGAACCGCTACCTCCCAGGTCCACCAATTGCCTTGAAAGGCGTTCTCTGGGTGGAGGCCACCATCATCTCGCTCGTAAATAATCGCTGGCTCAATGTGATCGGCGATGATGCCGAGATCGTGGTAGTAGGGCGTACCAGGAATATGGTAGGCGAAGGCCATCTGCCGGACTGTACTCAAACCGCCAGGGATGGCCCCAGTGTGCGGGTCTTGTTGCGAAATTCGCCAAGCCAAATCCTGGCTCATCCGGGCGACCTTCTCCTGCACATACAGGTCATCCCAGTCCACATACCGCAACCGGACCAAGTCCTCATATCGCTGACGTAGAACCTCCAGGCAAGCCTTACCCGGGTCACCCACAGTGACCGTCCAGCGGTGAGGGGAATCAAAGCCTTCTGCCCCTGCCCCGGGCAGGGTGACTGTCCCAACCTCAACATCCAGTTGACGGATAATATCAGCGTAAGGGCCGGAGGCCGCCCGAACAGGCGTTGGCCGAATGGCTATGAAAGAGGCCAGCAGCGCTAAGGAAACAAACACCTCAGCGAGTCCAGAAACTTGAATTGTACCCAATGTCCCCTTGCCAATCCTCAGAAGCGCCTCCCACAATCTCAGATCCAAGTGATTCCGATCAACCAAACTCGCATAGGCGTCAACCGCATTGAGCTCCTTGCGTAGAAGAGACAGGTACGCCTCAAGCCCACGACTCGCCCAAGATCCCAGACACACGGGAATGGGGGCAATCATACCTCGTACTGGCTCAGTTGGCAAGCAGGCGCCCAAGGTCTACATTCGAAAAACGGATGCGGACGACAGGGGCCTCCAGGCCATCAGGGCCGATAACTTTCCTTGGGCTGTTTGTCGAGGTCTCGGGAGTATCGCAGGGGCAGGGATAGGGGTACCCTCTACGCTCTGCGCCACCACCTCAGCTTCACTGCAGCGATAGCCAAGACGAGCAGCGCGATGGGAGAAAGAGCAACCGCCAGTTGTCCCACCTCATCGTTCTCCGTGTAGAGCCCTTCTGGAGGCTGGCTGGTGCCTGGGATCAACGTGGGGAAGGGTGTAGAAGTGGGAGGCGGCAAAGGAGTTGATGTAGGCAGCGGTGTGGGCGTCGGTGTAGGTATGGGCATCGGCGTCTGGTGGGGCGCCGCGCTAAGACTACTAGAGTACAGGATCTGATAGTGCTCACCTCCGAACTGCTGGTCACGCACAAACCAGACAGCGTGGAGCTTGTTGCCCTCACTGACAACGATCTTGGGGTATTCCGGGAAGCCCTCATCCTCCGCATACACGGCGATGGGATCCGGCGCTGACCAAGATGCGCCGTCCCACACCAGATGATAGACACCCAGAGGTATGCGCTCGCCGCGCACCTCCGGCAGCCGAGAGTGTCCAACCGCAACGAGATGAATGTGACCTGCACTGTCAGTCGCCATATCGTACGCATCAAACGAAGTATTGTCATAAGAGCGGGTATAGAGACCAGGGATTTCCTCGGGAGGGGACATGGTTTGCCCTCTATCAGTCGACCAGGCGTAGAACAGATTGTCAAGAGAAGTCGTTCGCCACATGACCAGGACACCACCTTGGTTGTCGCTGGCAGCGGCCGTCTGCGCGTTGGTGTTCTCTGGCTGTGAAAACACGACCGGTTCAGACCAGGATTGCCCGCCGTCCATGGAGTAAATGTAGATGCCCTCGCGTGGCTCGCCATACAGCGCCCAACGATCCCATCCCTCATCCCAGGTCACATGGATGACGTCACGAGCGTCTATCTTCAGCTGCACCCTGTAGGAACCCACCCGGGGCGTCCGAGAGAGATTGAGCGGAACGGTCCAGGTACGACCACCGTTGTCGGATCGCCGATAGAACACATCCGCAAGACCAATCACGTCAGTGCCGAGCGTGCGGGTGATCGGCTCCTCGAGGGAAACCCAGGTCTCGTAGGCTACGTGGATAGTTCCCTTGCTATCCACAGCCACGTCGGACATATAGGCTACACCACCGTCGAGCACGTGTCGATACCATTCGCCAGCAGAATAGGCAGCGTCCGCCGAAGCTTGATGATACCATACACCACCTTTGGAGCGAGTGACATGGGCTCTGCCCAAATGATCCACTGTAAGGGCCGGACGAAAGATGTTCCCCGTATCACCCAAAATCAGCTCGTTGGGCTCGCTCCAGGCACCATCTCGACAGACCGTGTACATAACCCCCGGCAATACCCTGCCCCCACCAACAGGTATATCCCGCGTATCGTAGACTACGTGGATGCGCGTGTCGCTGTCTACAGCGATGTCGGGGAACCATGGAAGATGAGTCTTCGTGGAGAGGAGCACGGGCTCGCTCCATGCCCCTGCCTGAGCAAGGGCTATTGCATTCCATCCGTCAAACCGTTCACATACCCCAAAGCGCATAGTGGGCAGTAGCAGCAGTAGAATCACTGCTGTCCTGGCAGTCAGGCATCTACGAGCATTCATTCATTCTCCTTCTCCGCGCACCCTGTACAGATCATAATCGCCAAAAGACCAGCGATTACAATCACTTCTAGTCCATCAAGTCGGCCATGCTCCATACTCTTTTCATTTCTCCACAAGACTCTCAAAAGGGCTGGTCCTCCACGAGTCCAAAGGATCGGCGACCGTAGTGAAAGGTCTGCTCCCCCGTAAGTACATAGTACTCTAGCGCTCCCCCAAATTCCAGGGGCAGTTCGTGCACAGACGTGGGACTTTCGCTAAAGGCCATCAAATCCGGGTCAAAGACAACCACCGCCGCTTGTCCCTGGCTGTCAAGCTGTAATCCCAACTCTGCCGGGGCAGCGATGATTTCTTCACGGGCACCTGTCGGATTCCCCTCATCTATCTCCCATTTGCTCCCCACGCCGAAAGGCAATCTCACGTATTCTGGCAGATAATACGCCACGTGGTGCCAACTGGCCGCCAGGACGGCCGTAGACTCGGCAGCAAAATTGGCCTCGATGGCCTCAAACCGATCCTGGTAGTAATCATCTGAGCTGACCAGAGTGGCGCGAGTCAGCAGCCGAAGTCGGTCACCGCCCAGGGGATATTCGGGGGCGGCCACAAAGATGAGTCCATTGAGCAACACTATGCCCATCACCCCCAGACTCAGGGACCTTCCCCCCTGCTTTGCCAGCAATCGAACCGTCGCCAGAGCGCCAAGCAAAAGCAGTACGGGCAGAAAGACGAACACCAGCCCTTGCTGCCCCATGTGGATAATCACGTAAAAGAATAGAGCGGGGATCAACCAGGCCATCACAAACAACACTTTGCCCCAGTCCGGGCGAACGTCGCGTTTTGCCAGTCGGGCTATGATCCACACACCAAAGGGTAGAAACGCGCTCCCCCAGCCATAGAGAGTGTACATGGCTAGCTTGCGCACGTTGCGGATCAGACCAAAACTTCCCGCGCCCAAGAACAGGGACGTGGCATCTTGAAAACGGGTCGAGAATGCGCCCATCACCTGCAGATAGCGATCCAGACCGCCCGTCGAGGCGATCAGAGGAAAAAACCAGCCCGCGCACAGGAGACCGCCCACCAGTGCCGACAGCACCGTCCATCCTAGCCCCGTTGCCCACCCCACTTGGCGGAAAAAGCCGATCAAAGCCACCAGCAACAGTAACCCCAGAAACACAGGCGTCTGCTGGCGCACCCCGCCAGCGATGGCAAGGCTGACCGCTGCTGCCAGCAAGCATGGCCCATGGCCTTGTGCTGCTTCGTACAGCAACCAGGCGGACAGAGTGATCAAGAAGAGATCCACGGCGTGAGGCAGGGCAATCTCGCCGTAGAACCAGTACAGCGGACTGGAAGCTAGCAGAAGCGCCCCCACGACCCCGACTCGCCAGTCGAACAAGGCCCGGCCCAGAAGGTACATCGCCACGACCGCCAGGCCACTGCCCGCGATGGCGATCCAGACCATCGTTGTCTGAGGGTCGTGGAAAAGCGCTTGCGCCAACTGGCACAGCCAGACGTAGACGATGTAACCTGGTGGCTGCGGCTGCTCGGCAGCCACGTCGAACCTCTGCATAGCAAATGCAAAATTCACCGAATCCCAGTGATACAGGATCTGGCTACGGAACGGTACCCGGCTCAAGACCGTGAGACAGAATAGCCCCAGGCCACGCCAGACATCTTTACGGTTCACACGCCTGCAGCTTGAATTATCCATCGGAGTCTGCTCCGCGCTTTGTGAGGCCTCCTATGACCGGTGACTGGGCGGCACGTCCTACCCGGCCACCGGTAAAGGCCAGCCTGATGACGAAGGCAAAGGCCTCGAAAAAGATGTACATGCTCATCTTAGACTGCCCCACCCGGCGATCTTCAAAAATGATGGGGAACTCGGCAACTCGCCCACCCAACCGTTCGACGTGGTAGATCGCGCCGATCTGGAACCCGTAGCCATGAACGTTGATCTCCTCCCACGGCACGAGTTCGATCATCTTCCGCCGGTAGCAACGGAATCCACCAGTACAATCCGAGGTTCTGAGCCCCAGCATCGTACGGGCGAAGAAGTTGCCGCCGGCGCTGACGAACTTGCGCAAGATGCCCCAATTGGCCGTCCCACCATCGAGGACATAGCGCGAGCCGATGACCAGGTCGGCATGCTCAATATGCTCCAGAAAAGCAGGCAGGTAACGCGGATGGTGAGAGAAATCGCAATCCATCTCAAGCACGCAGTCGTAGCCGCGTGCCAACGCCCACCGGAAACCGGCGATGTAGGCTGTACCCAGCCCCTGCTTGCCGGGACGGTGTAGGACATGGACGGCTGGTAGCTCTTCCGACAGCCGATCAGCGATCTCGCCAGTGCCGTCCGGCGAGTTGTCGTCCACCACCAAAATATCGAAAGCTGTGGGCAGAGCCACAATCTCCCTCACCAGCGGCTCCAGGTTGCCCGCCTCGTTGTAGGTGGGAATTACGATCAAAGCCATAGTGCGGTCGTCCATATTGATTGCCCTTTCTGTCAAGTGTAGCGCGCCATTCCGATGGCGTGCCATCGGAATGGCCCTCTAGAGCATGTATAGAGCGCCATCGGAATGGCCATACTCAGCCACCGTCATTCCGAGCGACCGAAAGAAGCGGAGCGACTGAAGGGAGTCGAGGAATCTCCCTATCGAGACACTCTCGCCGTTGCAGGCGGAGATTCCTCGACTCGCTCCGCTCGCTCGGAATGACACATCACAAGGAGCCTGAGTAGTAATAACTGGTGGCGCGTAATCACTCCCGTATAGCGTAGAGCCTCACCCGCGGTGAGGAAAACACCTCGGTAAAGAGGACCGACTCGCCGGGATCATACCCGCCCATGGCCTGCTCTGTCGGTCCATAGAACACGTAGTCAATCGAATACTGGCGCATCAACGCTAGACGCTCGTCATCCGAGGTCGCGGGATCGAAGAAAGCGCCGACAATCTCCCGCTTGCGGTCAAAGTCCAGGGTCATCACGGCGCTGCCCAAGAACGCCCGGTCGCCAGCCAGCCCGGGGATGAAGTGCCCCACCACGAAGGCGCTGAGCACAACTTCGTCGGGAGGCGTCTGCTCCTCCAACCAGCGGAGCGCCAGCACCTCATCGCGGTAGAGGTAGAAGGGGTACTCGTGACGGCTCAGGTCAAGGACGCGCCAGCCAAGCAGATACAGGTTGGTCACCGAGACTGCCCCCAAGAGCAGCACAAGCACCACGCGGTTCAAGCGCTCTGTCGTCAGCCAACGATGGAGTCGGCTGCCGGACGCGCGCTCCCGCAGCCAGGGCAGCACGTGGTCGAACAACCCCGCGGTCGCCAGCGCCGCCATCGGCACATGGTAGCCCGTCAGCAGCATAATCTGGAAAGGCAGCGGCAAGTATACCAGCAGGGGCACGACGACGAACCAGGACTTGATCAACAAGCGGCCATTCGCCTGAGCCCGCAGCGGCACCAGGCCATCGAACGTCGCCAGCGCCAGCAGGAAAGTGCCCCCTAACAAGACCACCAGGTGCGCAGGGTCGGGCGTGAATGCCCCCAGGTTATCGTACTGGGCCAGCGCCTCCTGCCAGGCGGGGTGTGCATCCGAGGAGACCCAACCCCAGTAAAGCGCTGCTGGGGCAGAGACCACCACGACTGACGCCAGCGGAAAGAAAACACGCCACGCCCAGCCATCGCGGAGCACGAGCAGCAGTCCAAAGAAAGCCAACACGGTCCAGATCATCACCAGGTCATAGATATGCCCCAGCCCCAAGAACAGCGCCAGACCGGCCGCCCCTGCCGCATAGCCGAACCGCCGCCGCTCCAGGCTGAGGAGGGCCAGAAGCAGCACGCCCATCGTCAGCGCAGCAGCGAAGGTCAGGTGCGGTGAAGCCAGCATCACCCAGAAACTGTTGCCCGGCGTCGTGTACACATCGCGCGGGAAGGGAAGCTCGGCCGCACCCGTCGCATATTTGACGATCACCCACACCCAGCCCAGACCTGAAGTGAGCGTGCTCAGCAAGAAAGCAAACCGGTGCCTGCGACGCTCGGGGAAGAGCACTGCGCAGAACGCATAGGTCACCACGACCAGCAAAGGAACAGCGATCAGCCGCCACAGTTGATACACCGTGGTGAAAGTCAGGCCGAAGACGTGCGCCAGTCGCCCCAAAATCCACCAGTGCAGGTTGACGAAAACCCGCCCGTTCGACTCTGCCGTGAGTTTGTTGTCGGTCAGAAACGACGTGCCGGCCTCCCGTGCCCACGACAGGTACTGCGCCGTGTCGTGCATGTTGTAGACCACTCCACTGAACCATCTATCCGGGGGGCAGGAAAGATAGCCGTAGACGTAGGGTATCGAAGTCACCGCCAGCAGTGCGACGGCCACTCCAACGACGAACCACGTTTCAGCCGAAACAGCTATTGAACGCGGGAGCGTAAGAGCCCGCGCTTTCGACGCAGTGTCCACGCGAATCCTCCAGTAGCCAGGCTGATCATCAAAATGGGCGGCAACAGGCTCCACCAAGAGCGCAACCCCAGCGCCATCCCCAGATTACGGGTGATATCGCCAGCGACAAACTTGGGCCAGAGGTACTCCAGCAATGGATTGGCGATGATAATGGGGGGGAAGTCCTGGCCCGCGGTAGAAGCCACCCAAACCAGAGCGAAAGAGAGCAGTAGCGACAACCAGAAACACGAAAGTAGAAATGGACGAACGGATGAACGGGCTAACCGGCGCAGCAAGAAAGCCACGGCGACAATCAGATACGGCAGGATGAGCAGGAGATTGCGCGGTCCAATGGCGAACCCGCCGCGCCAGTCGTACCACGAAGAGACGAGCAGTATGTGCGCGGCCACAATGCTCAGGCTCAGCACAGCCTCTATGCGCCATGAACGGTCTCGTGCAAAGTACCAGAAACCAGGCACCGCCCACAGCAGGAAGGGTGAGAGGAAAAACAGGCCCCGGTAGGCACTGAACGTGACGCCCCAGAATGCCTTCCAACTGGGCGATGTGAAACCCAGGAAACCCGTGTTGGAGATCTCAGGGAACCGGCCCAGGTAGCGATAACTAGAGGAGAAGGGGGAGCCAAAGCAAGAGGCGTTATAAAAGCCCAGAAGGAAGGCAAAAGGTATCCCGGCCAGGATCAGCCTTCCCACGCCCTCCCCTAGCCCTCGAATGCCCTGCTTCTGATAGAGAAACCATACGATGTACAAACCCAGCAAGCCGCCGGCGATCAGGGCCGGGAAATCAACGAGCACGGTGAGCCCCAGCAGCGCTCCCACGCCCCAAAGGTAGCTCACGCTCAATTCGCCCCGGCGAATGCGGTAGGCCAGATAGAAAGCGGCAAAGAGTCCAGCAGTCGCGATCTGATGTCCATATAGTACAGTCGAATAGGGAAAGACGATGGTGGCAAGCCCATACCCCAGCACCAACAACGCCCGTTGAAACATTCCCTGCAGGATGCGACCCAGGAAGCGGTAAAGCAACGCCCCCAGCAGCGCCGATGGGACTGAGACGACGCAGAAGGTGACGAAATACAGCGCCGCTGCAAGGCGAACCTTCTCCTCCAGCAACCCAGTTCCCCCCTCTTGCAACGTCGCCCTCATCGCTTCTGTGTTGCTGAGCTTCTCCAGCAGCGCCCCAACCGGGGGGACGCGCACCAGCAACCGAAAGACAGCATAGGGCGGCACGCCCAAGAAAGAAGTCCCAGGCGCCTTGTCGGTGTAGACGTGGTCGCCGTATACAGCATAGTCCCCGGTGTTCTGATAGTAGTCGTCGATCGTGAAACGGCTCTGCTCCACAATCGCCATGGTCAGGCCCATGCGTGAGTTCTGGTTCCACTCCGCCCAGCGGGGAAAGAAATAGGCATAGCAGAACAGCAAGGTCAGGAAAATGAATATCTCGGGCAGATGATTTCGCAGTCGCCTCATAGCTCCCTCGCTCGGGCATATACCTCATCAAGTGGCACACAAGCACGGCGATAGTCGTATCTTCGCTCCATCAGGGCACGGCCATTGCGGGCCAGGCGCTCCCCTAGATCGGGATTGTGCAACAAGTGCAAACAGGCCGCCGCCATGTCAGCAGGCTCATCGGCCAACAGGACGTCCTCGCCCGGCGTGACGGCGATTCCCTCCGCGCCCAACGTGGTGGACACAACAGGGATGCCCTGCGCCAACGCGTTGAGGATCTTGACCCGCATTCCGCTACCAGCGTGCAGTGGCACCACCATCAGGGCAGCCCGCCTCAAATATGGCGCCGGATCGGCCACGTAGCCGGTCACGTTGACCCCCAGGCCTGCCTCGTTGAGCGCCAGCAATTCAGCCGACGGGCGGGACCCGACTACGTCAAACTGCACGTCAGGGCACTGCCGGCGGACGAGGGGATAGACCTCCTGAACGAACCACTTCACCCCCTCAACATTGGGCGGCCAGTACATCGTGCCGATGTGCAGGATATGCCTCGAACCAGCCTCTCTATGGACAACCGTGATCTCGTCCGTATCAACGGCGATGGGAACCACAGTGACGTCCAAAGACCGGCCAGCCGCTTTCTCCAGAGCTGCTCTGTCATGTTCACTGACTGCCAGCACCGCGTCGAACTCCCGACACATCTGGCCCTCGTACCGCTTGAGCAAACGGACGTCGCGGCCCAGCATCCACCTGCGTGGACCAGGTTCCATGGTGCTCCACAGCCGCTGGTAAAGCAGCCACAACGCGTTGTGCAAATCGAGGATTTTGCCGGCGCCGGCCACGCGTGCCGCGTATTGGGCCATGTTCATTTGATCGGCGTGGGCGATGTCGAAGCGCACCTCCGCGGTCAGCCGGTCGACCAGATCCCGCATTGCCTTGCGATCATCACGAACCATCAGAAATGGCTCGTTCCTGAATAAGCTCGCGACCGCATACCATAGGTCACGCCAAATGCCGCGGTGCATCGGCACTGTATGCACCGCGCGACAGTACCTCTCCAGATGACGCACGTCTTCTGACTGATCACCCCGCACGAAGGAGGCCAGAGTCACCTCATGGCGTTGAGCCAGATACTTGATCACGTTCCAGGTCTTCACCTTGGGGCCACTGTCGGGCGGGTATGGCAGCACTTGTGTAAGCATCAACACGTTCATCAAGCACACCTGAATTCCGGACGTAACCCGAGATCCCGGGCGATCTGCCGGATTTCGTCCTCATATACCGCGTTCATCACGATCACCACGTCCGGCTGAATTTCTGGCAGGAACCCAGGGGACACGATCCGCTGTCCAGTTCCGGCAACGTACATGCCTTGCTTGCGCGGATTGATATCAACCGCATACCGGATCCGTCCCTGAGTCTCGAGTGCATTCAAGAAGGTAACCCCTTTAGAACCGGCTCCCCACACCACCACTCGCTGCCCTGCAAGGGCCATCCGTTCCAGGTCACGTCGCCACATCCGCACCTTGCTCTGATAGTTGTTGGCAAACAGTGCAACATCACGGGCCAACTCTCCAAGGGCACCCCAGGAATCATGGACAGGGTCTACCATCCTGTGGCCAGGCAAGGCCTCGATGCATAAGAATTGCGCTTCGTACGCCTCAGTCAGCTCGCGAACGTCGAACCCGCACAGGGAAAACAGGTGAGAAAGGGAGTGGGCACTGAAGTACGAGCAATGTTCGTAGATCAGATCCCAGATCCCCAGGTCTCTCAGCGTGAACGACACATTCGGGACCTCGAAGAACACAACTGTCCCGGACCGGTCCCCCATCGCGTGGCGCACACTGTCCAAGAAGATGCGCGGAAACTGAATGTGTTCCAACACCTGCCGGCAACATATGAAGTCCGCCCGATAGCTGGCATACCGCTCCGAATAGAAATCCGGGACGAAGGTGATTCGGCCGGCAGCGGTCAGGTCGTTCTGCTCGGGCACATAGCTTGGATCGAAACCAACGCCACGATTTCCTCCCAGTTCACACAGCAGCTTCAGGAAATCGCCCTTTCCGCAACCGATCTCGATGATATCCTTGCCGTACAGATCATAACGCTCAACCAGCCGCGCGGCCAGTGACTCAGCGTAACTCTGGAAACGTGGCGAGAAGTGCAGGGAGTTCTCATACTCCTGGGTGTACTCCACCAGCGACGGATCGAAGCTGAGGTTGAATACGTGTCCACAGTGCCCGCAGAACCCCAGCCGGATGTCGCCCCTGGGCGCTTGGACGGCTTCATCCCTCGTCGTCCAAAGCAGATTGCAGTGGACAGGTATCTGGAGGATTTCGAAGAACATGTCAACGTCTGTCGAGCCACAGACGGGACATGTGCTTTCCTGAGGAGTACACTGATTGCCTATCATCGCAAGGTTCCGTAGTAGAGGGGCCACTTTCTCGCCAACACCAAGGTCACACCGGCACAATCTCGGCGGTAACCCCCATCCTGTCGAGGTCCCTCTGGATCTCGCCGCAGTAGACCGGATTCATAACAATAACTACATCAGGTCTGTACTCTTCTAAAAAGTCTGGCGCCACAATCTGCTGTCCCGTCCCTGCCATATACGTCCCATGCTTGTATGGGTTCAGATCCACTGCATACGTAATCTCGCCCTGAACGCCCAGCGTCGTCAGAAAGGCAACCCCTTTTGAGCCCGCACCCCAGATGACGGCCTTTCGCCCGGACTGGCTGATCCGGTGCAGCTCGCGTCGCCAATCGTGCAGCTCGCGCGGATACCTGTCGGAGAAATCGGCCACACCGCGCACCAAGTACTCCAGGTCGTCTTCCTGCTCCAGGGGCGTTCCTCCATTCTCACCGCCCGGTCTGACCTCAATCATCAGGTACTGATCGTCGTACTCCCTCGCCAGATTGATCACGTCAAATCCGCATCTCCGAAACAAGCGCGCCAGCGAACCCAGGCTGAAGTAGGAACAGTGCTCATAATAGATATCCCAAAACGCCACTTCCTGCAGGATACGGGTGACGTCCGGGACCTGAAAAAAGACGACCGTATCTGACCGATCTCCCAGCGAACGTCGCACCATGCTCACAAAATCCGCCGTATGCTGGATGTGCTCCAACGTCATCTTGCAGCAGACGAAGTCGCCGCGGCAGTTGGCATATCTCTCCGAGTAAAAGTCCTTGATGAAGGTGATTCGGTCCTGGGCCGGGCTCTCAACGCGCCCACCGACATAGGCTGGGTCAAAACCAACTCCGCGATTGCCACCGAGTTCGCACAGCAAGGTCAAGAACTCACCCTGCCCGCAACCGATCTCGATGATGTCCTTGTCATAGAGGTCGTACTGGTCGATCAAGCGCATGGCCAGGCGGCGGGCAAATGCATTGAACGTGGGCGAGAACGACTGCGTGGCCTCATAACCGGACGAATACTCTTGCAAGGCCGGATCATAGGCGACGTTAGAGATGAACCCACACGTTTGGCAGAAGCCCAACGCGATGTCGCCTTTGGGGTATCTCAGCGCTTCCTCCCGCGTCGGCAGAAGCATAACGCTGTGCACGGGCACATGCTTGAGCTCGTAGAAGGCCGCCATCCCCCCTACACCGCAGCTAGGACACTGGTAGTTCATTATCATCCTTCAGATGTGCCATTCCGATGGGGCGCCGACATCGCCTCTCCCTCTAAGGCACGGACACGCCTGGTCAATTGGGGCGCCCCAGCAACCAGACAGCCATGCGCCGTGAGCGAGTGTCGGCCGGGCCTGCGCCAAGCTCATCGGCCGCTGCGCGGGCGGCCACATGGGCAGGAGGGCTGGTCGCGCTTCGTGCAGCAGATCCCTGTGAGTACTGATTGATGGTGAGCGGCAAGAAGATCCGATGGGTAGTGAAGGTAGCCGTGACGGTGACATTGCCGGTGATGGTCACCGTCTCGCGAACGTTGGTGCCGGACAGGTCACCGCCCCACCCAGCGAAGCTCCAACCGGGCTCCACCCCAGCCGTCAGCGTCACTACATCCCCATAGTGGTAGCTGGACTGGTCAGGATCCACCATGACCGTGCCTGCACCGACCACGCTGACCGTCAACATGTACTCATCCTGGGTAAACGTCGCCGTCACCACCCTGTCGCTGGACATCGTCAGCGTCTGAGTCTCCACACTCCCGGTCAGATCGCCACCCCACTCAGTGAACGTCCAGCCAGGATCAGCCCTGGCGGTCAGCGTGACAACTTGGTCGTGTGGATAAACTGCATAGTCGGGATCCTTATCCACCGTCCCCTGGCCAAGCGTGTGGATCACCAGGGTATGCCCGCCATGGACGAATACCGCCGTGACGGTTGTGTCGCCGGTGATGGTCTTGGTCGTGGTGACGTCGCTGCCAGCCAGGTCGCCGCTCCACCCGGCAAACGTCCACCCGGGGTCGGCCTCGGCAGTGAACGTGACCACCTCCCCGTAATGATAGGTGGGCTTCACAGGCTCCGTGATCACGCTGCCACTGCCCACCGTGTTCACTCTCACGGTGTACTCATCCTGCGTGAAGGTAGCCGTGACGAAGGTGTCGCCCGTGATGACCCTGCTCGTTCTGATGTCGCTGCCAGCCAGGTCACCGCTCCACCCGACAAACGTCCACCCGGGGTCGGCCTCGGCAGTGAACGTGACCACCTCCCCGTAATGATAGGTGGGCTTCACGGGCTCCGTGATCACGCTGCCACTGCCCACAGTGTTGACCGTCAACGTATACTCGTCCTGCGTGAAGGTGGCTGTGACGAAGGTGTCGCCCGTGATGACCCTGCTCGTTCTGATGTCGCTGCCAGCCAGGTCACCGCTCCACCCGGCAAACGTCCACCCGGGGTCGGCCTCGGCAGTGAACGTGACCACATCCCCATAATGATAGGTGGGCTTCACGGGCTCCGTGATCACTGCACCCCCGCCCACAGTGTTGACCGTCAACGTATACTCGTCCTGCGTGAACGTGGCCGTGATCACCCTGCTCCCCATCATCGTTACTGTCATCGATTCATCAGTGCCAGTCAGATCGCCGCTCCACTCAGCGAAGCTCCAGCCTAGGTCTGCAGTGGCCGTCAGCGTAACCACGTCGCCGTAATTGTACGTGGGCTGGGCCGGCTCCGTGACCACCGACCCGCTGCCCACGGTGCGGACCGTCAACGTGTTCCGATCACCGTCCTCCGGCACAACGGGAGAGGCGGTGTTGAAGAAATAGTCGATGTAGCCCGTGTACGCTGGAGCACTGCTCCCGGCATTGCTTGCGTATGTGCCTACCGCCGTGACCGTCATCGTATGAGTGAACGAGACGGGGGCGACCCAATTCGTACCGTCAAATGAATACGACTGAGTCCATTCGTTCTCCTCCCGTCGCACGCGCATGTAAAGGGGCAATTCATTCAGGCCAGTGATTGGTTCGTTGTACTTGACGGTCGGTGCCAGAGGATTCAACGTGCCCGGCTCAAGGATCGCCGCAAACAATCTGGTCCTCGACCCCTCGCTATAAAACTCGAAACGTAGGAAGTCGTCGTGATCTTGCTCAACGAGCAGGCCCAGCATCTGATACGCTTCGCTCAACCCCGACTCAAACTTGACCTCTATCTCGAAGTCTGTGTCGTTGGCCGGTTGCATAATCCTCGGCGCAAAGTTGCCGGATTCCCATATGTCGTGACTCGTCCCTGATGGGACTGTGATGGACAGCCAGGCGTTCTCGGTGAATGTACCGATCATTGAATGCGTGGCGTCGGTCAGTGGATCGATGAACGTCCACAGGTCTGTATCGAGAGTGTACGCGTTGAAATCGTCAGATACAATCGTGGAGCTCAAACTGTTCGCCGATCGCACGATGGCCACATCGCCAAAGGGAGTATCGCTTCGATAGGCCACCGACGCCGCAGATTTGTGCGGTTTGCCACCGCCTAGACCGTTGCCGTAACCGGTCAGATCAGACGAGTGCACGTTGACGACAAGTGGAAGGAAGATCTGATGGCTAGTAAACGTCGCCGTCACCACCCTGTCGCTGGACATCGTCAGCGTCTGGGTCACCGCGCTTCCCATCAGATCGCCGCTCCACCCAGCGAACGTCCAGGTAGGGTCGGCCCTGGCGGTCAGCGTGACAACTTGGTCGTGTGGATAAACTGCATAGTCGGGATCCTTATCCACCGTCCCCTGGCCAAGCGTGTGGATCACCAGGGTATGCCCGCCATAGACGAATACCGCCGTGACGGTTGTGTCGCCGGTGATAGTGATCGTCTCGCGTTCGTTCGTGCCCGACAGGTCACCATCCCACCCAGCGAAGCTCCACTCAGGCTCGGCCTGGGCCGTCAAAGTCACCACATCTCCGTAGCGATAGCTGGATTGGTCGGGATCCACCGTGACTGTACCCTCGCCGGTCACGCCGACCGTCAACGTATACTCATCCTGCGTGAACGTCGCGGTCACAGTCGTGTCGCCGGTGATGGTGATCGTCTCGCGTTCGTTCGCGCCCAACAGGTCACCGGTCCATCCGGCGAAGCTCCACCCGCGCTCCGCCTCAGTCGTCAACGTCACTACATCCCCGTAGTGGTAGCTGGATTGGTCGGGATCCACCGTGACCGTACCCTCGCCGGTCACGCTGACCGTCAACGTATACTCATCCTGCGTGAACGTCGCCGTGACAGTCGTGTCGCCGGTGATGATGATCGTCTCGCGTTCGTCCGCGCCCGACAGGGCACCGCTCCACCCGGCGAAGCTCCACCCGGGCTCCGCCTCAGTCGTCAGCGTCACCACATCTCCATAGTGATAGCTGGATTGATCGGGATCCACCGTGACACTGCCCCCACCCACGACGTTGACCGTCAGCGTGTACTCATCCTGGGTGAACGTCGCCGTAATCACCTGGCTTCCGGTCATCGTCACCGTCACCGGGGTCTCGCTGCTCGTCAGGTCGCCGCTCCACTCAGCGAAGCTCCAGCCCAGGTCAGGCTCGGCGGTCAACGTCACCACCTCCCCGCAATCGTACGAGGACTTGGCCGGCTCGGTGACCACCGACCCGCTGCCCACGGCGTGGACTATCAGTGTGTTCCGATCACCATCCTCCGGCACAATGGGAGAGGCGGTGTTGAAGAAGTAGTCGATCTGGCCCGTGTGTGCCGGCGGGCTGCTACCAGCATTGGCCGCGTATGCACCCACCGCCGTGACCGTCAAATCGTGGGTGAACGTGACCGGGGTCGTCCAATTCGTCCCATCGAAAGAGTATGACTGGGTCCATTGGTCGTTCGCCTGCTGCCGCCGCACGCGCATGTAAAGGGGCGCTACGTTCACGCCAGCGATTTGTTGGTTGTATTTGATGGTCGGCTTCAAAGGATCTGACGAGCCCGGCTCAAGAATTGCCGCAAATAGCCTGGTCCCCGAGCCATCACTGTGGAATTCGAGGCGCAGGGAATCATCGCTATCCTGCTCAACAAGCACACCCTGCATCTGATACGCTGTGCTCACCCCCGACTCAAACTTGACCTCGATCTCAAAGTCTGTATCGCCGGCCGGCTGCATAATCCTCGGTGCAAAGTTGCCCGAATTCCATATGTCGTGACTCGTCCCCGATGGAACCGTAATCGACAGCCAAGCATCCTGAGTAAAGGTCCCTGTCATCGCATACGTGGCGTCGCCACGCGGGTCTGTCCACGTCCACAACCCCGTGTCCAGGCTACACGCGTTGAAATCATCTGATACGATGCCAGACGACCCCGAAACGGCCTTCGTTGTGAAGGTCAAGCCCGATGAGCTCGCCATATTGCCATCGGCGTCGGCAGAGACAACCTGATAATGGTAGACTGTATTCGAGATCAGGTCGGTCAACACGACGCTGTGATCGGTCACCAGCGCGCTGTTCCCCTCGCTGCCATCTTCATACGCCGTGCTCCGGCCATAGAACACTGTGCTTGTGGCTGGCTCGTCTGTACCCCAGGTCACCATCGCGGCTGTCTGGCCGGGCGTGGCCTGAACGTCGCTGATCACAGGCGGGTCTGTGTCGGAGAAGCTCGTCGTGAAGGTCAGATCCGTTGAACTGGCAAGATTGCCACTGCCGTCTGCAGAGGCAACCTGGTAGTGGTACACCGTGCCTGAGACCAGATCGCTCAGGAAGACCAGGTGATCGGTCACCAACACGCTATGCCGCACACTGCCATTCTCATATGCTGCGCTCAGGCCATAGGAGACCGTGCTCGTGGCCGGCTCGTCTGTGGTCCAGGTTACCGTCGCGGTCGTCTGACCAGGCGTGACCTGAATGTTAGTGATCACAGGCGGGACCGCGTCATCGAACGGGCCTGGGGTGACCGTCACATCGCCAAAGCTGGCGTCCACGTGATGAGCCAAGAGCAAGAAGGAGCCATTCCCCAGATTAGAGGAATCCGCCTGGTGGGTCAGATTCCAGGCAGCGGGCTCGCCCTCACCTTCCTCCCACACCTTCAAACGATACAACCCACCTTGACCCGGTGTCGAGTCCACCCGTACCTTAAACATATAGGTAACGCCTAAATCGATCGCAAAGCCCTGACTCACCCCCGTTTCATAGAATTCCAGTGTGGCTGAAGTGGGACTACTGAACCGCCACCACCCAATAGCACCAAAAGGTACCCATCCAGATTTCGGCTGCCAGCCAGACACGGGATTATCCGTGTGCCCGGTCCACCGCATTAGAAGACCGAGCGCCGGCTGGCCGCTATTCGGACCCGTGGACATATCCACGTCGTGAACCGTGATAGGGACCGTCACCTCGTAGTCATCCCACGAGACGTCCCCAATCGCAACCAGACGATCATAGCCGGTTATGACCGGACGAACGCTATCCGACTCCAGAGTCCACAATCCATCAACGACCTGCGCCACATCCTGTATGCTCGTGGCGGAACTCCAGTCCACCGAATATGGCTCCGGCCAAACATTTCCGCTGGTGTACTCAACCGTCACCGTCTCCACGGACTGGTGGGCGTAGCTATCGGTGGCCGTGATGACAACCCGGTTGGTTCCGCTCACCAGGTCCGTGCACTCCAGATCGATGTTGAAGTCGCCATCGGAGGCCAGGCGGCGCGTGTCCGCGCCGATGACCAGCGTCGACTGTGGGACACCGTTCAGGGCATAAACCAGTGACTCGACGCCATCGGGGTCGGATACATTGCCAAGGATATTAACGTAGTTCTGCGGTTTCCCGATGTGCCCGAATCGCTGATAGTGGCCGTACCAGATATCCACAACCGGCGGCGATGACGCCCCCGCCGTGAAAGAATACGTCTCGGTAGCCATGCAGTGAGGTGGCACGTGCAGGTCACACGCGTCGACGGCCACGGTCACAACTTCGCCGGGGCTGAAGTCAACCGGCGGATCGTACATCAGCGCATAGTCTAATGGGGCACCTGTGATGGTCGGCGTGACAAACACACCATCGATAGCCATCGTCAGGGTGGGCGTAGCCACGCCCAGGTTGGCATCGGCGACGTGCACACTCACACTTGAGGCAGGATCTACACCAAAAGTCCCTGGAGCCGGCTCATGCCCGTAGGTGAAAGGAGGGAACTGATCCAACTCACGAGGCAATAGATTCACAGCCAGGTCATCCCAATACTTGCCACCTGAGGAAAACGCCCACAATCCTACCGTCCCCGCGGTCAGCCGCGCGGCATGGTCGTCGTAGCAATCCACCTGCCAGTTGGCCGGCTCTGCATCCCCCTCGCGCCACACTTTGGCTTTGATCTCAGTTTGGGTGCCTACGGGCTCCACTTGAATCCTGAAGCGGTACCAATCGTTCGGATTCGGAATCACACCCGTATCCACGGCGCCGCCGGTTATGGTCGTTCTATGCGGACTGACGTGGAATGAACCATCGCTGCCGTACCGGCGCAGCCGATAGTATGAATCCTCTTGCGGATAATGGCTTAGGAAGGTGATCCCAATCCCACCATCATCCGCCGTCACCATCATGCGCCCTGTATACTCATAGGCCGACCATATGTTGCTCCCGGTCACCACGTAGTGGGAGTGTATATTGGGCTGAATAGATACGGTGCCGAAGGCCTTATTTCCGTTCAGGTCAAAGGTCTTAAACAACGTATCGTCCACCTCCAGACTGCCATCGGCCTTTGTGTCCACCCAGTCGTCGGGATCTACGTCCGAGGTGTAGCCCTCAAAATTCTCGCTGTATAGGGGCGTCCCCTCTGAGGTCACGTCTAGCGTGACGCTGATCTGCGCCGTTGCTGTCGTTTCATCCGCCGACACGATGAGCACATCTGTGTACGTCTCTGCACCCAAGCCCGTCGTACTTGCGCTCACGTCGATGACGCCATCGTTGAGTCCAGAGCCAGGAGCAACGTTCAGCCATCCGGAACCACCCAGCACGCTCACGCTCCAATGAATCGCCCCTCCCCCTGTGTTGGTGATACCCACGTGCTGTATCCTCGGGTCTGCACCACCTTGCTCGCCGGCGAAGTAGAGCGCGTTTCTGGACACGGCAAAGGCAGGCTGCGTCCACCTGAGCACAATCATAGGGCCAGGCTCTTCAATGAATTCTCCGAACCCTGTGTTGTGCAAATACTCGATCTTGTTTCTGCCCGGTCTGAGGAAGGAAAATGGGATTTCTCTGACCGAAAGCCCCCACTCATCCTCGCCTGAGACGAAGGCGTTAAACTGGGGGTTGCTATTGATTGAAATATAGGGATTTCGCCAGTAAGCGCCGACGATGTAGGCTTCATTGAAATTTGAGATGTCATCAGGCAAATCCACATGCCGGACGGCAGTATCAGGATACATCCCATCGTGATACAAGACCACATCTTCGAATCCTGGATTTACATACGCCTCAACTGGATCAGTGCGGGACAAGGTGAATTCCGCGGAGACACCGCCGGCAGCCTCCCGGACATTACCGGATGAGTCGACGATGCGTATCTTGAACTTCGCCCCCGACTGGTCCGTTATATGAGATAGATCCCATACAACGGTATACGGCGAACCGGTATCCGTGCCGATATGATCTATGGTGCCACCCGAGCCGGGGTGGCGGTTGTTGCGGCCCAGATTGTGCCAGTCCAGAAACTGACCGTCGTTATCCTCATCGTAACCATAGTAGAAGGCGTGGAATTCAACGTAACTCGCTCCACTGGCAGTCGCGTTTAGTACCAACTGGTGGTCGTCAACCTGCAAGGCACCGCCTTCGCCTGGCAAGAACGTCCCATTTAAAGCCTCAATCGATGCAAGCTGCCCATCCGGTGGCGTCACATCGCTCCCCGGCCCAGGAAGCAAAGGATGTGTCTCATCGTAGTAGATCCGAAATCCGATGTCGTGGACGTGATAGCCCCCTGCCGTATGCCACAATGTGATTGTGTTGGTACCCTGTTGTAGCTCTGATTTGGGTATTTCAGCGACGTAGGGGGTGCGGCTCCAGTCATAGCCCACATCCGGAGCGTGAGTGGGTCCACCATTTAGCGCAAATCTGGCGCTCTGCCCGACGTGATTCCGCCATAAGTCCAGGTAGATCTCTACCTTCAAGGCCTGCGAAAAGTCATCCGGGATCTCAAACTCCAACGTCTTTGTACACGGCCAGGGTTCGAGATACCAGGAGCCACCTTCGGGCACCTCGTGACTGCCACACCCACCGGTGAATTCACTGTGACTGATCCAGTATTCCTTGTACGTCACCTCCTCGTCCGCGTTGTATATGCCAGCCTCCACGGCGCTCGGGCGAAGCGGTATCATCGCGAACAGAGAAGCGAGCAAGCAACAGAAGAGAAGCTTAGTAACGGACCTCATTCCACCATCCTCCACACCCCGCCCAATATATAGCCAGGCCACACTTTTGCATCCCCCCACGCCAACATACAATCGGCGCCTGCAGTGCATACAGCCAGACGCAGGCGCCAAGCACTGCTTCCTTCAAATCTAGACAATCTCAAGCTGCGGTATGGGAACAATGAACTTGCCCCCCTGCTGTCGATAGACCTCTTGCTGCCGCAGGATCTCCTCCGCGAAGTTCCACGCCAGGAGCAACACGTAGTCCGGCATATCCTCCACCAGCTTCGTGGTGGGCAAAATCGGCAGGTGATTGCCCCCCATGTACCGCCCGTGCTTGACCGGGTTCAGGTCCACCACGTAGTCGACCAGATCCTGGCTAATCTCACAGTAGCTGAGCAAGGTCGCCGCCTTGGCCGCCGCCCCGTATGCCACAATCCGTTTCCCCTGCCGCTTCAGGTTCCACAGCAAGTCCATCAGGTCACGCTTGATCCCCTGCACCCGATCCGCAAACGCGAGATAGTAGCCGATCCGATCCGCCCCCTTGTCCGCCTCCTCCGCCAACAACGATCGAACCGATTCCCCCACCGCCTCCCGCTGCCCCACGAACAGCCGCAGCGATCCCCCGTACGTCGGGATTCTCCGCACCTCGTTGAGAAACAGCCCATGTCGTCTAAACAGATTGTCCACCGACGTCGCCGAGAAGTAACACAGGTGCTGGTGGTAGATGGTGTCGAACTCGCAGTGATCGACCAGCGCTCCCACGTAGTGCACCTCCAGCACCGCCTGCCCGGTCTCTTTCAGCATGATCTTGATGCCCTGGACAAAGCCGTTCAAATCTGGCACGTGTGCCAGCACGTTGTTGGCCAGAAACAGATCCGCTGCCAGTCCCTCTTCCTCCCGAAGCTGCACCGCCAGCTCCTTGCCGAAGAACGTGCACCGCGTGGGGATCCCCGCCTCCTGCGCCGCCCGCGCCGGCCCCTCCGCCGGATCGATACCCAGCACCGGGATCCCCCGCTCCACGAAGTTCTTCAGCATGTACCCGTCGTTGCTGGCTGCCTCGATCACCACGCTGTCCGGCCCCAACTTCCTCGATCCGATCAGCTCCTCCGCGCTCTCCCGGAAGTGCTGCACCAAGCTATTGGAGACGGAGGAGAAGTATGGATAGTGCTTACCGAACAGGATCTCCGGAGACACCGACTCCGTGATCTGCGCCAGCGAACATTCGGGACAGAACACCCACTCGAGCGGCACGATCAACTCCGGCTCTTCCAACTGCTCCTCGGTCAGCAGCGCATCCGCCAGTGGTGTCCGCCCCAGCGACAGGATCGGCTCCAACTCCGCGTACCCACAAGAACGACAGACCAGCTTTGAATTGCTCATATGACTCCTCATCCCAATGCGCCCGCTGCCTCACACCGCCGGCCCCACAGGCGTTTCCATTCTCCAGCGCAGGGCCTCATCCAGGTGACCGCTCTTCACCAGATGCTTGACGTGGGCCACGCGCTTGTATCTGGCCCCCTCGAACTCCTCCAGCGTCAACCCCACCTCCTGGAACGCGGCGTACAGCTCCTCCGCACCCCGCCGTGCGTCCCACTGTGGTTGGTACTCGGGCAACGTCTGCGGCAACTTGTCGCTCCGCACCCGGTAGCACCGTTTATCCGCACCCGCGCCCTCCGCATACTCTACCCGCGAACCCGGTACCACCTGGGCCACGATCTCGGCCAGCTCACGGATCCGGTAGTTCTCCTGCGTGCGCCCTACGTTGAACACCTGGTTGCGCACCAATTCCCGCGGTGCGTGCAGGATGGCGACAAACGCCCGCGCCATATCGGTGCAGTGCACGATCGGCCGCCACGCCATCCCGTCGCTCTTCAGGTACACCTGTCCGGTAGTGAAGGCCCAGGCTGTCAGGTTGTTCAGCACCAGGTCGAACCGCAGCCGCGGCGACACGCCGTACGCCGTGGCACTACGGGGAAACGTCGGGGTGAAGTCGTCGTCCGCCAGCCCCATCACGTCCTCCTCCACACGCACCTTGGAGATGCCATACGGAGTAACCGGGTTCAGCTCCGATTCCTCGTCCACCCAGTCCTGCCCTGCCGAGCCATAGTTGCTGCACGAGGAGGAGAAGATGAACCGCGTGACCCCTACCTCCTTCGCCAGCCGCGCCAGGCGCACGGAGGCGGCGTGGTTGATCTCGTACGTGAGTGCCGGGTTCATGTCGCCCAGGGGGTCGTTGGAGAAACCCGCCAGATGGATCACGGCCTCGAACCCATCCAGATCGGACCTCCCCACATCTCGGACGTCCTTCCCATATGAAGGGTAGCGAAGCGGCTCCTTCTTCAGTTCAGGGATCTGCTGGATCTTCCGTTCATCCCCAAACGTGCAGTATCGATACAGGTCGCTGTCCAATCCCACCACGTCGTGCCCCGCATCAATCAGCATAGGCACCAACACCGTGCCAATGTATCCCTTGTGGCCGGTTACCAGTACGCGCATGTATTTACCTCCAGACTTTCCATGGTGCATTGCCACTCTGCCAGAGATCTTCCAACAATCGTATATCGCGCAACGTATCCATACAGTGCCAGAAAGACGTATGCCGATAGGCCATAAGTTGACCGTCCTGCGCCAAGCGCTCCAACGGCTCCCTTTCCCAATGCGTGTCGTCGCCGTCGACGTAGTTGAACACACCTGGCTCTAGCACGAAGAACGCGCCATTGATCCAACCTGCCCTGGTCTGAGGCTTCTCCGAGAACTCCATCACCTGATCGTCCTGCAGATCCAGGTGACCAAAACGCGCCGCCGGGTGCACTACAGTCATGGTGGCTAACTTACCGTGCGCTCGATGGAAACCCAGGAGATTGTGCAGATTCACGTCAGAGACACTATCACCCCAAGTCAGCATAAAGGTCCTATCGTATAGATAGGGCGCCAAGCGCTTGACACGTCCCCCGGTGAGCGTCGGAACCCCAGTGTCCACCAACTCAACCGTCCAATCCGGCCTGGGGCCATCGTGGATGCGTACATTGCCGTTTCCCAAATTGACCGTCAGGTTGCTGTTGAGCGAGCAATAGTCCAGTATATACCTCTTGATCACCTCGCCCTTGTACCCCAGGGCAATCACGAACTCCTTGAGATCATAATGAGCGTAGTGCATCATGATGTGCCAGAGAATCGGCCGCCCACCAATCTCGACCATCGGCTTCGGCTTCACTTCCACTCCTACCAGCCGAGTGCCGACGCCCCCGGCAAGAATGGCTACTTTCATACCAGGCCCCCTTCGGTGGTCTTACTAATACTAATACTACTATAACAACGTGAATGGATGGTTTAGGCAAAGTGAATAATTCTAAAAGTACCTTCATGCGTCAGGTCGAGAGTGATGCAGGAGTAGCCATCACCCCCATATCTTCCACGGTGCATCGCCACTCTGCCACATATCCTCCAACAGACGTTTATCGCGCAACGTATCCATGCATTGCCAGAACGATTCATGCCGGTAGGCCATCAATTGTCCATCCTTCGCCAAGCGCTCCAATGGCTCTCTTTCCCACTGCGTGTCGTCGCCGTCGATGTAGTCGAACACCGCCGGCTCAAGCACGAAGAACGCACCGTTGATCCATCCTGTCCTGGTCTGAGGCTTGGCGGAGAACTCCGCTACCTGGTCATCCTGCAGCACAATATGGCCAAAACGAGCCGGTGGGCGAACGGCGGTAAGCGTGGCCAATTTGCCGTGGGATCGATGAAAAGCCAACAGATCGTGCAGGTTCACGTCAGACACACCATCGCCCCAGGTCAACATAAAGGTTCCTTCGCCCAGATAGGGTGCCAGACGCTTGATACGCCCCCCGGTAAGCGTTGGGATCCCGGTATCCACCAACTCGACCACCCAATCGGTTCTGTAATCATTGTGAACCTCTGCCTCTCCAGTCTCTAGATTCACGGTCAAGTTGCTGTTGAGCGAGCAATAGTCCAGCATGTATCTCTTGATCACCTCGCCCTTGTACCCCAGGGCGATCACAAACTCCTTGAATTCATAACGAGCGTAGTGCATCATGATATGCCATAGAATCGGTCTTCCACCGATCTCGACCATCGGCTTCGGCTTTACCCGGGTCTCTTCTGCTAGACGGGACCCTACCCCACCGGCAAGAATTCCAACTTTCATGTGAACCTCCTGATCGGATGCCGTCTAATCGGCGTTGAGTGCCCAACGTTACGAGTGTATACGTACCGCCCTCGCCGCATATCTCCGATATCACCTGCTTCTAAACAACGATCTGTGGACTATCCTGGAGGCCCTAAGCAACTCCTCCACCATGTTGCGCCACCTCTCTGGCAATAGAACAAAATGAGCCAGTTGTATATAGCAACTCGCTCGCTCAGGCCAACTCAGTGGCGCGCGCTTGATCGTACCGAGATATTCAAAGAAACGCCTCCACCTTGGCAACACGATCTTGTCCCTTTTCTTCGGGTCGAACCAGGCAGCGATCTCGCTATCGGTCTGATTCGCTGTCGTCGATATCCGCGGGTGGATTCTGCGATAAAACAAGTATTCAGGGAGCTCACAGAACTCACCATGCAGAACAAGTTCGCCGAGCAAAACCCTGTCCGATGCCCCATAATTCCCGATCAAGCGCGTAGCCCTAAGACTGCTCGCCCGTATTAGCCCAAAAATTGCATGACACAATCCCTGGGTCTCGAAAAACTGGCGGAAGCGCTCGTGTGGTTTCGGCGATCGGAGATTTAAGCCATCGGCATATGTTCCCCTGATCTGCCCTCGTTCATCGATAAGCTTCGTCCTGGGGTAGCACACACTTATGGCAGGTTCACGATCAAGCACCCCAACGCAGCGCTCCAGGAACTCGGGCGCGCACACATCATCGTGGGCAACCCACTTGAAGTATACTCCGGAGGACATTTCGAAGACACGGTTGTAGTTCTTGGCAGCGCCCAGGTTTGTGTCATTGCGGAAGTAGCGAATCCTCTCATCCCTGGCTGCGTATGCTCTGCAGATCTCCTCGGTCCCGTCCGTAGACGCGTTATCCGAGATGATCAGCTCGAAATCTGAATACGTCTGCGCCATAATCGAATCCAGCGCTTCCCGAATGTAGTTCTCTCCATTGAACACGGGCAGGCCAATACTTACGCGAGATCTGGCGTCGCTCATGTGTCTTCCCTCTCTCCACAGCTTGGCAACCAACGCCAGCCGAGCTGCCGGCGCGGTCACCACCCAGCGCTGAAATTTTGGCTCACCTCAGCCTGGCTCAGTGCACGATTGAACACAGCTACCAAGTAGCACTCACCCAGCCAGGGACGGTCCTCCGTGAGTTCGTTGGCCAGTGCCAGGCGGTAGTCCCCATTCCAATTGGATAAGTCTCCACCTACGGTCCGGCTCCCCCGTTCGACGCCGTCGACGTAAATCCTGGCCACACCGGATGCGTCGCGGGTGTAGACTACGTGGGTCAGTTCAGTCGCCAGGGAGCCACCCGTGGCGGTCAGCGAGGGTGTCCCGTTGTCATCCGTGGCAGTCGTGCGCAGGCGAACATCGTATGTGCCGCCATCCTGGCCCAGGGTGAAGTTGCGGTGGTGTGGGTCTGATGACAGTGTGACAATGCGGGCCGGTCCATCCTGGGTGGCGTTCGCCAGCTTGACCCAGGCCTCGATCGCGACCTCGTTCGTGGTCTGGCAGGCCTCAACGACCTTGGTCGCAGGACCCTCGGAAGCGACAAGGGCGGACGAGTTAATGGCCAGGCCTCCGCCCGGGATCCAGCTTGCAGCCGTGCCGCCCAAGCTGAGATTCAACGGTGAACCGACGCCCGAGACGTCATTTACCGTCTCCCCACTTCCCTCATCGAAGGTATAAAGCACCTGCAGACCGTCCGTGACCCGCTCGCCGGGCGGACTGACCGTCAGCAATTTCAGCACCACCGGCAACCAGACACGTGGCTCGAGATGGACGTGATGGACCGCCTTGTTCTCGTAGAGAAGAACCTGGCTGTGACCCCAGCCGATTGAGATGACGTCGAGATCACCGT
>Ga0180434_10001593_pt1 | contig 31939 bp, 30 predicted proteins | sample SS_ome_7_FD_132453 | JGI IMG/M metagenome (GOLD analysis project Ga0180434, IMG submission 132453) | Hypersaline lake sediment archaeal communities from the Salton Sea, California, USA - SS_1_D_2 metaG | ecosystem: Environmental > Aquatic > Non-marine Saline and Alkaline > Hypersaline >... | reverse complement strand
GGCCTGCTTGTCCGAGGCCGCTTCAACCGACTTCCGCGCCAGCTCTATCGCGTCCAGAATTAAAGCCTCCTGCGCGGGTATTATACCACAGGTAGTCCCGCCTACGAGCAACTCCCTTCACCCGCGTCGGTCCAGTCGTACCGTCATTACCGGGTTTGCTTCACAGAAGGCAAGGGCGTTCAATTGAACGCCCCTACGGCCCCAGTCACCTCATTCGACCACGCCCCACGGCCCAATGAATTGGGCAACTACAACAACCAAGGGTGTGGTTGGAGCATCCGGTCCAACGATGCCCGGCGCGGACGCTCCGGGCTACCCTGCGCGGAGGTCGGGTCGCCCTGATTTCTCCAAAGGCACCTCCCCCGCGCCCGAGGTGTGGCCTCTGCCAGCGGGCCTGCAGGCAGCCAGCAGGGTACCCCGTACCGAACGCGAGGAACATGATAGTGATGTGGGCTTCCCGACTCGAGACAGCCTGACTCCCTGCAATCACCAGCACATGGCTTGGCGGTAGGACCACGCAAGCGCAAGTTATTCAGAGAATATGAGACCTCTTGTGAAGCCAAATCCATCAGATTCGCTACAGATGTCTCTGAGTAGACTATAGCTCTGTTGACAAAAATAGGACAACTGGTCTATAAATAAACCGACCAGTCGGTTTATGAGGAGGATGGAATGCCCCACGTACCTGAGGCGTATCTCCAGGCCCGACGCGACCAGATCATCGAGGCGGCGTATCGCTGCGTCGCCGAGAAAGGCTTCCAGAGAGCGACGATGAGGGATATCTGCGCGGCTGCCGGCCTCAGCCGCGGCGCTGTCTACAACTACTTCCGCAGTAAAGACGATATCATCGCGGCAAGCGGAGAGGAAGACCGGAGGCGAAGCGCTGAGATGATCGCATCGGCCGCAGCGGCAGACGTCGACGACCCGTTGGGGAACCTGGCACGGGTCTTTCTTTCACTGGCCAATGAACCCGAAGCCGCTCATTACGGTATCGTTGCATTTGACCTCGTGTCCGAGTCAAGCCGCAATCCCGAGATCGCAGAGCGCTTTCGCACTAGCCAGAACACCATTGTCGCCCAGTTGGTCGACCTGGTGAGGCACGAACAGGCACGGGGCAGCATCAACGCGAGCCTCGATCCGCAGGCCATTGCCATGGTGCTCACCGCCCTGTTTCAGGGCTTCAGGTTTCTGCGGGCCTTCAACCCGACAATCGATGTTGATGCCTTCTACTCAGTATGCGCCGCGATATTTCACGGCAGGTTTGCGCCGCGAGGGGAAGCATAGGAAGGGACAGCATTCGTTTCCCAGCTTGGCACGAAGAGGTTGCAGATGAACGCAGCAAATGAACAGACCGGGATTGAAGTGAACAGTCTATCGAAGCGTTACAGGCGTGGCACTGTGGCGAATGACGGCATCAGCCTGGCGATAGCTCCCGGGGAGTGTTTCGGCATGCTGGGGCCGAACGGCGCCGGCAAGACAACCCTGGTGCGTCAGATCACCGGCGAGTTGACGCCCAGTTCTGGACAGATCAGGGTGTTTGGCATTGATGCGGTGAAGCGCCCAAAGGAAGCACGCCGGCTCCTCGGCATCGTCCCCCAGGAAGCAGGCCTCTTTGACTATCTCACCGTGAGGGAACACCTTCTCTACTTCGGGCGTCTCAAGGGCCTGAAGGGAGAGTCGCTGGCGAATCGCGTCAAGCGGCTAATGAGGGAGTTGACCCTCGAGGAGCACGGCGAGAAGCGGGCATCGGAGCTATCCGGTGGTTTCAAGCGAAAGGTGCTTGTGGGCATAGCCATGCTTTCCCGGCCCCGGGCCTTGATTCTTGACGAGCCCACTACCGGCCTCGACCCTCACGCACGGCGGGAGGTATGGGAACTGGTGCGGCGGTGCCAACAGGACGAGGTCGGCGTGCTCCTCACCACCCACTACATGGAGGAGGCAGAGTGCCTTTCCGACCGCATAGGGATCATCTCGCAGGGCCAGCTACTGGCTGTAGGTACCATGCAGGAACTGCGCGAGCGTATCACCAGTCGGTTCAAGCTGACCTACACTCCAACGGATTCCGACGGCCTCAACCACGAGCGGGTGACGGTCTATGGGCGAAGCGTTGACGAGCTCCGTGCACGGGTCAACGCGCTGCAACTGGAGGAATATGATCTCGCCAAGACGAACCTGGAAGACATCTACCTTGAGTTAACGGAAAGCCCTCTCACGTTGGAGGCAGACCATGACACCATGGCTCAATGACACGTATGTTCTGTTCGCCATAGAGTCAAAGCGGTTCACCAGACAGGCGGCCATCTTTGTCATTAACAGCCTCATCGCTGCAGCCGCGTTCTTCCTCTTTCGGCTCGTAGCGGACCCACCCCCCGAGGTCGAGCTCCGGCTGCTGGCAGGGGCCATAGTCTTCGGAGTAGCAATGCAGTCAATCAACGCCACGGGGCAGATCATGGTCTCTGAGCGTTTTGAAGGGCAGATGAAGCTGTTCAGAACGTCCTCCATCTCACAAGCATCGTACGTTGTCGCGGTCACCATATTTTCCGCCGCCACGGCGGCGATGACCTCGCTCGTGGTTCTCGGCCTGGCGGCCGCTGCTGGAGTGCATCTCAGTCTATCCCCGCTCCTGATCCCGCTCATCGTCCTTACTGCCTTGGCTCTACCTGGGTTCGCCGTTCTCATCGCCACCCACGCCAAGACCGCTCAGGCCGGCTACATGCTCTCCAACGCCGTAGGCATCATGCTGGTCATGATCTCACCCATCTTCTATCCCATCGACAGGCTACCTGAAGCGCTGCAGTGGTTGGCGCGACTATCACCTTTCACCCACGCTGGTCAAGCTATTCACGAGACCCTATCGGGCGGGACGGCCATTCTTGTCCCGGTATGCATCCTCCTGGCCTTCACGGTGGCAGCCAATGCGATCGGCATCGCCAAGATGCGATGGCGCGAGCCCTAGCCCGCGCCGTCGAGAACGTCAGTCGGTCCAGACCACCCACAAGAGCCCGTGAGAGCGGCCATCTTCACATGACCCCCATTCATCGCATGGAGCGGGGGCAGCCGACCTTCACCCGCAAGGCAGCACTGACCGGTTCTGCGGGCCTGACGCCCCATCTGATGTCCGCGCTGCCATGCGGATGACCACCGCCGTACGTTGATTGCCGTTACGCCTTTTGCTAGACTTCTCCAGGGAGAAGCGCCCATGAGCAACCGTGTTGTTGTGGCTATGAGCGGTGGGGTGGACTCATCCGCCACCGCCGCCCTGCTCAAGGAGCAGGGCTACGACGTCATCGGCGTGACCATGAGGACCTGGACCGACGAAGCCGGCCCCGACGGCACTGCCGGCCTGAGCTGCCCCGGGCCCGCTGACGAAGAGGACGCACGCCGGGTAGCGCAGGCCCTGGGAATCCCATTCCATACCGTGGACGTGGCGCAGGAATTCAAAGCAGAGGTAATCGACTACTTCCGCCGTGAGTACGCCGCGGGCAGGACCCCCAACCCGTGCATCAGGTGTAACCGCGAGGTCAAGCTCAGCGCCCTGACCGAAAAGGTGCGAGACCTGGGAATCGATTTCGACCGCTTCGCCACGGGCCACTATGCGCGGGTGGAGTACGACGCCAGCAAGCGCCGTTATCTGCTGAAGAAGGCCGTCGACACGGACAAAGACCAGTCCTACTTCCTCTTCTCCCTGTCGCAGGAGCAGCTAGGCCGCTGCCTGTTCCCGCTCGGGGAGCACACTAAGGAGGAGGCGAGGACAATTGCCCGGAATCTGGGGCTTGGGGTCGACAGCAGGCCCGAAAGCCAGGACTTCACCGCCAGAGGCCATCCCGCCCTGTGGGAGAAGGCTCAGCCGGGGCCCATTGTGAACAAATACGGGGACATACTCGGTGAGCACCACGGGCTCCCCTACTACACCATCGGACAGCGCAAAGGGCTGGGGATAGCGGTCGGTTCGCCACTGTACGTGACCGCGATTGACCCCGCGAGCAACACAGTAGTCGTAGGACCAAAGGAGGACGTCTACTCAGACATGTTTACCGCCTCGCAGTTGAACTGGGTATCCATCGAGGAGCTGACGCAGCCCGTCGAGGCCAGGGCGAAGATACGCTACCTCCACAAAGAGGCTGACGCGGTGATAGCGCCACAGGGACATGGCAGAGTCCAGGTGAGATTCGCTGAGCCGCAGATGGCCATCGCCCCCGGTCAGGCGGTGGTCTTCTATGACGGCGACGGTATTCTCGGGGGAGGGTTCATTGAGGGGCCAACAGCCGACCCTGGCTGAAGAGAACGGCCTTGCCAGGCAGGGCTACCGCTTCGTCGCCGGCATCGACGAAGTGGGTCGCGGCCCGCTGGCCGGTCCAACCGTTGCCGCTGCCGTGATCCTGCCACCCGGCTTCGAGGCTCCCTGGCTCCACCTGGTGCGCGACAGCAAGCAGCTCACCGCAAAACGGCGAGAGTCGCTGATTCCCCACATCGAGGAAGCCTCCGTCGCTATCGGCGTTGGCTACGCCGGGCCCGATGTGATCGACAGAGTCGGCATTGCGCCGGCGGTGAGGCTGGCGATGTGTTCCGCCGTGGACAGTCTGTCCCAGCCGCCGGACTTCCTCCTCATCGACTTCATGGCCCTGCGCGAGCTGGCCATCCCGCAGAAGAACATCATCAGAGGGGACAGCCTGTCGGTCTCCGTCGCCTGCGCCTCCATCATCGCCAAAGTGACCAGGGACCGCCTGATGACCGAGCTGGACGAAGTCTATCCCCACTACGGATTTGCCAGGCACAAGGGATATGGGACCGCGGAACACCTTGAGTGTCTGAGGCGATTCGGGCCCTGTCCCGCCCACCGCAGAAGCTTCGCGCCGGTACGCAGAGTAGTCGTCTGACGGGGCGTCACTCGCCGCTTCGCGGCTGCGGCGGCCTCGCCAGGAAGGCGAGCACGACGCTCACCCCCGCCAGCGCAGCCACCACTGCGAATGCCGGCATGTAGCTCCCCGTCCCATCACGGATTGCCCCGGCCATGATTGGAGCGACGGCGCCGAAAATGGTGGTCACCGGCATGACCCACCCCAGAATCTGGGCATAGTTGGCCCGGCCGAAGTACGCTCCGAGGAAGTTGGGCAGCGCGGGAATAATCGCGCCGTAGCATATGCCGAAGAGCACCGCATAGATGTAGATCATGGCCAGCGAAGTGAAGCTCATCAGAATCACCACGGCGGCCACAAGTCCAACGAGCAAGAGGGCCACGAGGTGCCTTGTCTCGAACCTGGTAGCCAGGTACCCGAAGCCCAGCCGGCCAGCGATGCTCGCCCCGGGGACGACGCCCATGGCCGTCGCCGCCATCATTGCAGAAATGCCCACGTCCCCCAGATAGGACACCTGATGCGCCACCATTGTGTTCAGCGCGAAGCCGTGGGCCACCATCACCGCGACTATCATCCAGAAAGCCGGGGTGCGCAGGGCGTCCCGCGTCCTCCAATCGACCGAGGTCTGATGGACCCGACCCTGACGTGATACGCCCGATTCCTCCTGTGCCGCGGGGGCCCCTCCGTCAGGCATCTGGCCCATGTCCTCCGGCCTGTTTCGCACGAGGACCCCGCCGAGAATCACCGCGAGTACCAGGACGATGCCGCCCAGGGCAACCCAGGCCAGCCTCCATCCTATGCCGGAGATCAACGCTGCGCTCATCGTGGGGCCAGCGAAGCCACCTATCGCTCCCGCCGTGACCACCAGGGCCACGGCCATGGCCCTTCTCCGTATGAACCAGTTGTTGGCCACGGTGGTCGTCGCCACAAACATGCCGAATCCCTGGCCCAGCCCGGAAACGACCCCGAAGAGAAGGTAGAAGTGCCACGCCTGAGAGGCGAAATACAGCGCCATCAGGCCCAGCGCCGATGCCAGGTTGCCCGCGATTATGTTCTTCCTCGCACCGAACCTCCCGATGGACATGCCGGCCAGCGGCGCAGCCAGGCCCATGGACAGCGAGAACAGCGACAGGGACACCGAGAAGGCGGTTATGCTCATGCCGGTGTCGGCACAGACGACGGGAAGGAACACGCCAAAGGAGTAGAAGGAACAGGCGCAGCCACTGAAGTAGATCAGCGTCCCCCCGACAACCACCCACCACCCATAGAAGCTCTTTCCGTTAGAAGAAGTCATTCAACAAATCGCTCACCGGTAGCCAGGCCCCCATGCGGTGCGCACCCCCACACTAGCACCCCTGTGTGTCAGTGTCAAAGCGATTGCTTGTTGCGGTGCCCCGTGAAAAACTATAATGGCGTGCAGGTGGGTAGGGTGGACCGCAGAAAGACCGGCGCACGGGGCGAGAGGATAGCGGCGAGCTTCCTCAAGAGGAAGGGCTACCGCATTCGGGAGACCAACTTCCGCTGTCGCGAGGGCGAGATCGACATCATCGCTGAGAAGGGTGGCTTCCTCGTTTTCGTCGAGGTACGCACCAAGAGCAGCAACGCCTTTGGCACACCGGAGGAATCGATTACCGCCGCGAAGAAGGAGAAGCTCATCACCCTGGCGCAGACCTACATAGACGGCCACGTCGGGTTGCCCCTCTCCTGGCGCATCGATGTGGTGGCCATTGAGCTCGGCCCCAAAGGCAGGGTTGCCAGACTGCATCTCATCAAGAATGCCGTAAGCTAGGCGGTGGCGCGCCTTTTTCCGCAGACTTCACCTTTCCTTTACCTTGGACGCGCTACAATTGAGGCGGAGCGGATATGCGCATCTTGATCGTCGAGGACGAGAAAGACCTGACGGAGGCCCTGGCCAGGGGCCTGAAGAAGCAGGGCTATGCCACAGATGTGGCGTACGATGGCGAGGAAGCCCTGGTTCTGGCAGAGGTGAACGACTACGACCTCATTGTCCTCGACCTCAATCTGCCCAAGGTCGACGGCGTGGAGGTGTGCCGCAGGCTGCGGGCGTCGGGCTCGGCGACAGGCATACTCATGCTGACCGCCCGCTCCGGCCTTCACGACCGGGTGAACGGCCTGGACCAGGGAGCGGACGACTATCTGGTGAAGCCTTTCCACTTCCCCGAGCTGCTGGCACGGGTGCGGGCCGTGCTGCGGCGTGAAGGCGGGTCCAGGCATCCCATCCTCAGGACAGGAGACCTGGTGCTCGACCCCAACGCGCAGAAGGCTTTCTTCAAGGGTTCAGAAGTGGCGCTCACCGCCAAGGAATTCGCCATCCTGCAATACCTGATGCACAACGCGGGGCGAATCGTCAGCCAGGAGGAGTTGCTGGAGCATGTGTGGGACGAGGACGCCAACCTGTTCACCCAGACCGTCAAGGTGCACGTGAAGAACATCCGTAAGAAGCTTGGTGCGGCGGGCGCACATGACTTGATCTCGACCGTGAAGGGTAGGGGGTACATGCTATGAAGATACCGGCATTCTCCAAGACGATACGCTTCAAACTCACTGTGTGGTACGCGGCACTCCTGCTGCTCTTCGTCGTCGTGTTCGTTGTCGGCCTCAACGTGACCATGCAGCGTTTCGTGAACCCTGTCAGGTTCATACCCATGCCGGAGATAGTGAGGCAGGTGCAGCGCGAGAACATCGAGCTGCTGCGCAACTACTCCCTGATAAGCCTCGGCGTACTCATTCTCCTCGGAGCCGGCGGCGGCTACTTCCTTTCGGGGAGGATGCTGAACCCTGTCGACCGCGTCTCCTCACTGGCGGCAGGCATATCCAGCAGCAACCTCAACGAGCGCATCAACTACCGTGGCCCGGATGACGAGGTAAAGCGCCTCGCCGATACCTTTGATGGAATGCTCGAGCGTTTGGAGAACGCTTTCGAAGCGCAGAAGCGGTTCATTCAGGACGCCTCTCACGAGCTCAAGACGCCTATCGCCATAGCCCAGACTAACATAGAGGTCACCGAGATGGAGGAGAGGGTGACCGCCAAGGAGTACAGGCACCTTATGGAGGTGTTGAAGATGAGCCTGGGGCGGCTCAACAAACTCAGCGACGACCTCCTGTTGCTTTCGGAGGCCGCGCAGAACCGCTCGAAATCGTCGGCGGTGGACATCGCACCGCTTCTCCAGGAGGTGGCCGAAGAAGCCGGGGGCAGAGCGAAAGCCGCCGGAGTGGGCCTTGAACTCGATCTCGCGCCGCAGGAGATGTTCGTCACCGGCGACGCACTCTATCTCAAGCAAGCCATAATCAACCTGGTCGACAATGCCATCAAGTACAGCAAGCCCGGGGGCACGGTGACAATTGCGGCTCAGGCAGTGGATGCTCAACTCGTTGTTGAGGTAAAGGACAGCGGCATCGGCATCTCACAGGCAGACCAGCAGCACATATTCGACCGCTTCTACCGCGTGGACAAGTCCCGGTCGCGCGCTCAGGGAGGCAGCGGCCTCGGCCTGGCCATAGTGAAGAAGATCGTCGAGGACCATGGCGGCACGATCTCGGTGACGAGCGCCCTCGACAAAGGCAGCGCGTTTCGAGTCTCACTGCCACGTCACGGCCCCACCTGAACTCCCTCGACGTTCGACACAGACAGGGGCTTCGGCCCCTGTCTCTCGTTGTCGTCCCTTTCGGAAGTTTACCAGCGTTTTACCTCCGCTGTGCTATGGTGTGCGCAGGCCAGGTGAAAGCCGAATAGAACGGAGAAAGGAGGACAGGCCAATGCGAAGATACCTGAAACCCGGTGCGATTGCCCTTGCGGTTGTAGCCATCTTTGCCATCGTCATTGGCACCACCGTGGCGTTTGCCGACTCTCCAGATGAGAATGCCACGGCCGCAAGACCGAGAGACGTGTTCATCGGCAAGGTGGCCGAGTCCCTGGGGCTGGACGACGAGCAACTGGCTGACGCGTTCAAGGACGCCCGTCAGGAGATGGTCGGCGAAGCCCTGCAACTGCGGCTCGACAACGCCGTGGAGGAGGGAATCATCACCGAGGGTGAGGCGACAGAGATCATGGAGTGGTGGAACGACCGCCCCGAAGCACTGGAGAAGCTCGGGCCGCCAGGAGGCCGTTTTCAGGCAAGAGATGCCTGGCAGATCCCGTGAGCTCCCCCCCCGCATATCAGACGGTGATTCTGCCATACGTTTCCGCAGGAATAGGGGCTTCGGCCCCTATTCTTCTTTTCCGTGTTGCCATGTTCACTATGTGCTACCGTGTTTACTATGCCTTTACCGGTGCTGTGCTAGCTTATAAACTGAGACCGCCCCGGGGGAGAGCCGGGATGACAGGAGGAGGAGCATGATCACACTCAGAAGGGCCTTCAGGAACATCCTGCGAAACAGATTCCGAACACTGCTCGTCGGCGTCGTTCTGGCCCTCTGCGTGGCTGTCTTTGTGTCCGTTCTCGCCGGTGTGGACGCCAGCGAGGCCGCCACCGCAGAGATGCTGGAAGAGTACGGTGAAGCCGCCGAGGCCACACTGGAGCAGACGGAACAGTCGATGACTCAGATCATGGTCATGTCAGGCCGGGGGCCTTTCTCCGGGGATTCGGATGAGCCAATGGATGAGGACATAGTGGCCGAGGTCTCGGCCATGGACGACGTGGCCGCGGTAGTGCATGTCGTCTCCCAGGGCTTTGGAGAGCCGGAGTCAGCAGCAGAGTTCCACATCGAGGGAGAGCCAGGGGGAGGTCCGGGCGGCCCGGGCGGCCCGTCTGTTTCGTTTAGAGGCGCTGACTACATGGTATACGGGGTGCCGTTGGACCCTGACCTGGATGAGGAGTACCACGTGCTGCCGGTGAGTATCGTTGAGGGCCGCACTCTGGAAGAGGGAGAGGACAGCGCGGTCCTCATTTCGAGCGAGCTCACGGAGTACTTCGGCGCGGGGGTCGGTGACACCATAGACATCGACGGAACGAGCTTCGAAGTCGTCGGGGTCTACACGAGCACCATGATGCCGAACCAGGTCTACATGAGCCTGGATGCCGCTCAAGACCTCCTCGACATGGAAGGCGAGTTGTCCAGCCTCATGGTGTACGCCGACAGCGTCTCCGCCGTCGATGATGTGGCCGCCGAGCTCGAATCAGCGTACCCCGACTACATGGTCATGGCCATGGCGGATATGCAGTCCGGTTTCGGCGACTTCATTCAGCGAGAGCAGGAGTACATCATCAGCACCATAGACTCCAACCTGGCAAGCATCCAGAGCCTCGGTATTGGCACAATCGCCGCCACCGGTGTCATCAGCGTCCTGCTCATCTTCGGCCTGATGTTCTACACGGTGCGGGAGAGGACGAAGGAGATAGGCACCCTGAAGGCACTGGGATTCAGCAACTCGGACGTCATGAAGCAGTTCATGTATGAGGGCTCGTACATCGGCCTCATCGGCGGGGCCGTTGGCCTCGGTATCGCCGCACTCGCAGCCTCCGCATTCGCCTCCCTCATCCTCGACCCGGGCGGCACGCTGGGCACCTCAGTCTCAGTGAGCATCACTCTCTTTACCATGCTCCTCGGACTCGGAGTGGCCGTTGTCGCCGGGGCCCTGGGCAGCCTGTACCCGTCCTGGCGGGCGTCTCGGGTCAGCCCGATGGAGGCGCTGAGACGTGAATGATTCCTTTCCTGAGGCAAACGGAGGTGACATGTAATGGCTAGACCCATTCTCAAGACGATTGGACTGAGCAAGAGATACGAGACCGACGGCAACAGCGTCCAGGCGCTATCGAACGTGAACCTGGAGATCGACAGGGGGGATTTCGTCGCCATCATGGGGCCGTCCGGCTCCGGCAAGACCACTCTGCTCACTCTGCTGGGATGCCTCGACAAGCCCACCAAGGGAAGAGTGCTGCTGGGGGCAAAGGGCATCGACGTCACCGCTATGCCCGAGGGCTCACTGTACAGCATAAGGAGAAGGCATCTGGGGTTCATCTTCCAGAGCTTCAACCTGATGCCTAACCTCAGTGCAGTGGAGAACATAGAGCTCCCCATGGAGGGCCTGATACGGTCGACAAAGCGGAGGAGGAAGAGGGCTCGTGTGCTCCTCCGCATGATGGAGATTCCGCACCGGGAGAAACACAAGCCAGCCCAGTTGAGCGCCGGTGAGCAGCAGAGGGTGGCCATCGCCCGCGCCCTGGCGAACGGCCCCGCTCTGATCCTGGCGGATGAGCCTACCGGCAATCTGGACTGGGAGACGAGCCTGAGCATTGTGAACATGCTTGCCAGACTGGCCACCGAGCAGAAGCGCACCATCGTCATGGTGACCCACGACCCCCAGATGGCCGTCTACGCCAACAAGAAGCTCTTCATTCGAGACGGGAAGCTCCGCGACGAAGACCCGGTGTACTTCGAAGCCCTGCGGCAGGCCGGCCGCCACTTGCCGGACGAGCCCGCAGACGCCGAGCCTCCACAAGCCGATTGAAAGCGGGCGCCACCATGCACCGCGTCAGTCGGGGCCGGCGCCTGAGTCGCCTTCGCCTACAGGCAGCAGAGCGGGCCGGGGCGGCGTTCCGTCCTCGTGGCAGGGGGAGCAGGACAGACACGGGCATTCCGCCATCCGCCCCCGCGAGAGGACGAGCCCCGGCCCGGATTCTCTCGCCTGCTCCTGACATGTCTCTAGCATCTCTCCCCGCGATATGCTACAGTGAGCGTCGCTGCGAATTAGCGCAGGCGGATGTTCAGGCGTGAAAGCCGTGCAAGTCTGTATGACATCGCTTCCATATACCGTTGAAGGAAAAAGGAGGTCCGGCAATGCGTAGGTTGGTATTCGTTTTCCTGGCCATCTTCCTGGTATTGACTGCTGCCCGTGTGGCGCTGCCAATCCAGCTATGTATCGCCGCCGAGGACTGGAGCGAAATGGAGGTCGAAGTGGTGAGCGATCTCGCCGCCGTATGGGGTAGTGACCATGACGATGTGTACGTCGTGGGTGGGAATGGCGCTATCCTCCACTACGATGGCGACGAGTGGGATGCGGTGGACGGCGGTACCGCGAGTAACCTCGCCGCCGTATGGGGGAGCGACGATGACAGTGTGTTCGCCGTCGGCGCAAGCGGCACTGTCGTTCACAACGATGGCGACGAGTGGACTGAGATGGACAGTGATACCCCGGATAACCTCGCCGCTGTGTGGGGCAGCGACTCTGACGACGTTTTCGCCGTGGGCGAGGATGGGACGGTTCTTCACTACGACGGCGACGAGTGGACTGAGATGGACAGTGATACCCCGGATAACCTCGCCGCTGTGTGGGGCAGCGACGATGACGACGTGTTCGCCGTCGGCGAGGATGGGACCGTCACCCACTACGACGGCGACGAGTGGGACGACATGGTCAGTGATACGTCGGACAACCTCGCCGCTGTGTGGGGCACCGACGATGACGACGTGTTCGCCGTCGGCGAGAGCGGCACCATCCTCCACTACGATGGCGATGAGTGGGACCAGATGGACAGTGATACCTCGGATAACCTCGCCGCTGTGTGGGGCAGCGACGATGACAGTGTGTTCGCCGTCGGCGAGGATGGGACCATCCTCCACTACGATGGCGACGAGTGGGACCAGATGGACAGTGACACCTCAAACAACCTTGCCGCTGTGTGGGGCACCGACGATGATGACGTGTTCACCGTCGGCAAGAGCGGCACCATCCTTCACTACGACGGCGACGAGTGGACTGAGATGGACGCGGACGTGGCGGACGTTGCAGATGACTTCACCGGGGTGTGGGCGGACGACGCCGACGACGTGTTCGCCGTCGGCGCAGGCGGCACTGTTGTTCACTATGACGGCGACGAGTGGGACACCATGAGCAGCGGCTCCTCGAGTAACCTTGCCGCCGTGTGGGGCAGCGACGATGATGACGTGTTCGCCGTCGGCGAGGGTGGCGTCATCCTGTTCTACGATGGCGACGAGTGGGACACTATGAGCAGCGGCTCCTCGAACAACCTTGCCGCTGTGTGGGGCAGCGACGATGATGAGGTTTTCGCCGTGGGCGAGAGCGGCACCATCCTGTACTACGATGGCGACGAGTGGACTGAGATGGACAGTAATACGTCGAGAGACCTTGCCGCTGTGTGGGGCACCGACGATGATGACGTGTTCGCCGTCGGCGCAGGTGGGGCCATCCTGCACTATGACGGCGACGAGTGGGGCACCATGAGCAGCGGCTCCACGAAAGCCCTTGCCGCTGTGTGGGGCGGCGACGATGACAAGGTGTTCGCCGTCGGCGCAGGTGGCGCCATCCTGTACTATGACGGAAAAGGGTGGGACACCATGAGCAGCGGCTCCTCAAGGGACCTTGCCGCTGTGTGGGGGGTCCACCGCAACTACGTCTTCGCCGCGGGCGAGAGCGGCATTATCCTGCACTACGATGGATACGAGTGGGACGGCATGGACAGTGACACCTCGCAAGACCTTGCCGCCATTCACGGTGTCGACGACGGTGACGAGGTTTACATCTTCGCCGTTGGCTCCGAAACGGCTATCGTAGAGTTCCTGGGTGAGTCGCCGGAGCCTGAGGAGGAAGAGGCATGGTGGAACCGTGTCTGGCCCTACGTACGGGACTACGTAGATGAGCGGGACTTGCTGCCTTGGATCATAGCCGTCGCAGCCCTGCTGCTTCTCGTCGTGCTGCTGCTCACGCTGATGGCCCGGGGTCGGTCCAAGAGGAGGAAGCTGCGAAAGCAGCGAAGCAGAAGCAGGACCGTGCAGCCATACGAGGACACTGAGGACAATTGGTGAGCACCCTCTACGCTTGAACCAAGGAGAGAATAGGGGCTTCGGCCCCTATTCTCTATGTCCTGTTGCGCCCCCAGTGGCGGACGGGCAGTATCCTGACGGGCATTCCGCCATCCCCCCCGGCGACAGGACGAGCCTCGGCCCGGATTCTCTTGCCTGCTCTTGACATATCTTTACATTTCTCCCTGCGGTATGCTACAGTGAGCGTCCTGCGAATTGGCGCAGGCAGATGTTCATGCGCGAAAGCCGTGGGAACCTGTTGACGTTGCTCCCATATCTCGTTGAAGGAGAAAGGAGATCCGGCAATGCGTAGGTTGGTGTTCGTTTTCCTGGCCATCTTCTTGGTATTGGGTGCCGCTCGTGCGGCACTGCCAATCCAGCTATGTATCGCCGCCGAAGAGTGGAGCGAAATGGAGACCGAAGTGGTGAGTGACCTCGTCGCCGTATGGGGTAGCGCCCATGACGATGTGTACGTCGTCGGTGAGCACGGTGTTGTCCTCCACTACGACGGCAGCGAATGGGAGCAGATCGACGTCGACACATCGGAGAACCTCAGCGGAGTCTGGGGCAGCGACGATGACGACGTGTTCGTCGTCGGAGAGAGCGGCACCATCCTGCACTACGATGGCGACGAGTGGGACGACATGAAAAGCCGTACCTCACGAGACCTCCTCGCGGTGTGGGGCAGCGACTACGATGACGTGTTCGTGGTGGGCCAGGATGGCGCCATCCTTTACTACGATGGCGACGAGTGGGACGACATGGTCGCGGACGTGTCGGATGACCTCAATGGAGTTTGGGGGTACGACGACAACGACGTGTTCGCCGTGGGTGAGAGCGGTACCATCTTCTACTACGATGGCGACGAGTGGGACGAGATGAGCAGCGGTACGCTGCACGACTTCTCTGCGGTGTGGGGCACCGACGATGACGAGGTGCTCGCCGTCGGCGAATGGGGCAGTATCCTCGACTACAATGGCCACAACTGGGATGAGATGACCATTGACACCCTGAAGGACTTCTCAGGCGTGTGGGGTACTGAAGAGGACAACGTATTCGCCGTGGGCGAAGAAGGGTCTATCTTTCACTATGACGGCGATGAATGGACTGAGATGGAGAGTGACACGTCGAATCACCTTGCCGCCGTGTGGGGTAGCGAGGATGATGAGGTGTTCGCCGTCGGCGAGACTGGCATCATCTTGTTCTACGACGGCCACACCTGGGATGAGGTGGAGAGCGGCCTGGTGAAAGACCTCTCCGGCGTGTGGTGCGCGGTGGTTGACGAAGTGTTCGCCGTGGGCAAAGACGGCACCATTCTTCACTACGACGGCGACGAGTGGAAAACGATGAGCAGCGGCTCATCGAAAGACCTCGCCGCTGTGTGGGGTAGCGACGAGGACGACATATTCGCCGTGGGTGAGGATGGCGTTGTCCTCCACTACGATGGCGACAACTGGAACTCCATGAAACGGGCAAGCGCGGATAACCTCTTTGGCGTGTGGGGCAGCGACTCTGACGACGTTTTCGCCGTGGGAGAGAAGGGCACTATCGTGCACTACGATGGCAACGGCTGGGACAAGCTGAGCGAACAAGTGCCTGATGACCTCTTTGCCGTATGGGGCAGCGACCCCGACGACGTTTTCGCCGTGGGCGCGGACGGTATAGTACTGCACTACGACGGAGCCAAATGGAAACAGATGAGCATGGAGACCACAGATGACCTCTTCTGTGTATGGGGCGCTGACAGCAAGCATGTCTGGGCCGCCGGTGCGACCGGCACCGTCATCAGCTACGATGGCCGAAACTGGGAAACGATGAACAGTCGCACCGTACAAGACCTGTTTGCCCTGTGGGGGCTCCAGCGTGATTATGTCTTCGCCGCCGGCGAAAGCGGCACTGTCGTTCAGTATGACGGCGACGAGTGGGACGGCATGGACAGCGCCACCTCCGAAGACCTTGCCGCCATGTATGGCGCCGAAGACGGTAATGAGCTTCGCATCTTCGCCGTTGGCGCCAGAACCGCTATCGTGGAGTTTCTGGGTGCGTCGCCCGAGGCCGAAGAGGAGGAAGCCTGGTGGGACCGTGCCTGGAACTACATAGATGACAGGGACTTGCTGCCCTGGATAATCGGCATCGTGGTCGTGCTGCTTCTCGTCGTGGTACTAATCATCTCGATCGCCCGGCGTCAGCCCAAGAGACCGCCGCCAAGACATCGAAGCAAGCCTGCAGAGCCATCTGAGGACGCCTGGTGAGCATCCTCTACGCCTGAACAAAGCAGAGAATAGGGGCTTCGGCCCCTATTCCTTATGTACCCTCTCGCCCCCACCGACGGCCGGGGACTATCCCACCGGCCGGCCGTCTGGGTATACTAGAGAGGGCACAACGCACGTCTTCATCCACCAGTCCCCAGAAGGGGATATCACTGTGATGTTGAGGTCAATATGCTGACACTGAGACGGGCTTTCAGGGTCCTGTGGCGAAGAAGATTGCGAACGCTGCTGGTGAGCCTCGTCCTCGCCCTCTGTGTAGCGGTCTTCGCTTCCACCATCGCCGGCGTCGATGCCAACGAGGCTGCCGCCGAAGACATAGTGGAGGACTATCGAGCGGCCGCTGAGGCAACCCTCGAGGAGACCGAGCTGTGGATGCGGGCACTGGTGGTAACGGGACCTGGCGGACCCTGGTCGCCAGACGGGATAAGCGAGGATGGCGTCGAGGAAGTCGAATCCATGGACGACGTCGCCGGGGTCGTGCCTATGGTCATGGTGGGCTTCGACGACGACGGCCAGGCTGGCTCGGGCGGGGGGCAGCTCGGGAGGGGATACGCCTATGTCATCCACGGAGCACCGCTTGATCCCGAGCTGAACGACCAGTACCATGCGCTGCCGGTGAACATCGTCGACGGCCGGAACTTGAGTGAAGGCGACGAGTACACCGCCCTCCTCTCCGATGAGCTCGTTGACTACTTCGACGCCGGCGTAGGCGATACCATCAACCTCGACGGCACCAGTCTGGATATCGTGGGGGTCTATGCCAGCGAGCTGTGGCAGAGAGACGTCTACATGAGTCTCTCCACCGCCCAGGACCTGCTCGGCATGCAGGGGCAGCTCTCCATGCTCGCGGTATATGCCGAGACCCAGTCCGCTGTCGGCGACGTGGTTGCCGAGATCCAGTCGGAGTACCCCGGCGCCTTCGTCATAGCCCTGGGCGGCTTGCAGTCCCAGCTTGGCGACTTCGTTCAGCAGCAGCAGCGTACCCTGATGGCCGGCCTGGATGAGGACCTCAGTGCCATTCAGAGTGTCGGTCTGCGCACAATCATCGCGTCCGGCGTCATCGCCATACTGCTCATCTTCGTCGTGATGTTCAACACGGTGCGTGCCAGGACAAAAGAGATAGGCACCTTCAAAGCGCTGGGCTTCAGCAACGGAGGCATCATGTGGCAGTTCCTGTGTGAGGGTTTCTACGTTGGCCTCGTCGGTGGACTTATCGGACTGGCCATCGCCAGTGTCGCCGCCTCGCTGCTGTCGTCGTGGTTGCTCGGCTCATCGGAGAACCTCGATATCTCCGTGAGCCTCGCCGTCGGTCCGATGGTTCTTGGACTCGGCCTCACCATTGTCGCCGCCGGTCTGGGCAGCCTGTATCCAGCCTGGAGGGCCTCCCGAGTCAGCCCCATGGAGGCACTGAGGCGGGAGTAGTCGCCACCCCGGCAAACGGAGGTTTCAGCTATGGCCAGACCCATGCTCAGGGCAATCGGATTGACCAAGACGTATGAAACGAATGGCAACAGAGTCCGGGCGCTCCAGAGCGTCAACCTCGAAATCATGAGGGGCGATTTTGTCGCCATCATGGGGCCCTCCGGCTCAGGCAAGACAACACTGCTCACCCTTCTGGGATGCCTCGACCGGCCAACAAGCGGGAGGGTACTCCTGGGGGCCAGGGGCCTGGACGTGACCGCCATGCCCGAGTCCTCCCTCTACACCATAAGAAGGAAGAACATCGGATTCATCTTTCAGAGCTTCAATCTGATACCCAGCTTCAGCGCTCTGGAGAACGTGAAACTCCCCATGGAGAACCTCATAGGATCGGGGAGAAGAAGAAGAAAGAGGGCTCGTGTCCTCCTCCGCATGCTGGAGATCCCCCACCGCGAGAGACACAGGCCGCCTCAGTTGAGCGCCGGAGAGCAGCAGAGGGTAGCCATTGCCCGTGCCCTGGCCAACGGCCCGGCTGTCATCCTGGCGGATGAACCCACCGGCAATCTCGACTGGGAAACAAGCGTCGGCATCATGAACATGATGCGCAGACTGGCCAGCGAGCAGAAGCGCACCATTGTCATGGTGACCCACGACCCGCACATGGCCGCCTTTGCCAGCACCAAGCTCTACCTGAGGGACGGCAAGCTCAGCGACCAAGACCCCTACTACAGTGACCCCTTGAGGTTCGCGGCACAGCCTCCCACCGCTGGCCAGCAATAGGTCCGCACCGCGCAGCCCCTTCGCCCGCACTCAGCCGCCACCGAACAGCCGCCGTGGGTTGTCCACCAGCATTGAGTCTATCTTCTGGTCGCTCACCCCCGCCTCTCTCAAGGCGGGAACGATGTTCTTGAAAACGTGCGAATACGACCAGTTCGCCATCAGCGCTTTGGCAATCTCGGGCAACTCAGTCGAGCGGCCCAGCCAGTAGGGCGCGTGGTCGTGAGAAAGCATTATCCGGTCGGCGTAGCCGATGCCGACGAGCCCGATGATGCAGGCCTTCCTCAGCGTGTCGGGAAACATTATGTCAATTCCAAGGCGGTCAAAGGCGATGTACACCCCTTTGTCCAGCACCGAGGTATGGTACTGAAGGTTGGCGTTGCCGCCGATGTGGCCGATCATGATGCGCCTGGGGTCCGCCCCCTCAGAGATAAGGATATCCGCCTGTTCCGGCCCCATCGTCCCACCCTCAGTATGGGTGATGATGGGCACGCCGGTCTCCTTCTGCGCCCTGGCCGCGGCGCGGAGTACCCTCTCCTCATAGCCCGATATCTCCCCGTGCCCCGTGGCGACCTTTATGACCCCCGGCTTGATGCCGCTGTCCCCGATGCCCCGCGTGATCTCTTTGACAAAGGTCTCGTACATCTCGGCGGTCGTGTCCACCATGGCTCCACGAAACCTGAAGTGGGCCGAGTTCCCCATGGCCTCCGTATACATACCGGTGGCCACGATTATGTTCACGCCCGTTCTCTCGGACACCATCCTCGCCAGCTCTACATCGCGGTTCAGGTCGATAGGGCTGGCCTCAACCATCGTCTTCAAACCACAGGCCTTGGCCTGTTCCAGAGCCTCACTGCACATCCTGGCTATCACCTCCCGGTCGTACGGCGCCGCCAGAGCGTCGCACTCCCACCCGGGATGACCCAGGACGAGGTGCTCATGGATCAGCGTAGTACCCAGGTCGTCGGCCGAGACCGGCCCAAGAACCGTGTTGACCATTGGCATAGTATCCCTCCTGCCAGTGTTGGCGCAGGCAGAGTATATGGGTTCGACGCTGGCCAGTCAATTGAGGGAGCTGCCGGACCCCAACCGAGGTTACCCCGGCACGGGCCACTGAACGACCGGGTGAGTCCCACGAGGTTGCCTCAAGCTGCCGCTTTGCTTATAATCTCTATTGGGAAAGAGCCTTTGGCTTTCCGAGTGGAGGTCTCGATAGTGCCGATCTACGAATACCGCTGTAACGGGTGCCGCAAGAAAGTGAGCGTCTTTCTGCGCAGCCCTTCCGCATCAGCCAAGTGCCCATCGTGCGGCAGCGAGGACCTGAGCCGCCTCTTCTCCACCTTCAGCGTCCGCGGGACGTACAAAGACATATATGATGGCATCCTCTCCGACGACCAGTTGACCTCCGGCCTTATGCGCAACGACCCTCGGGCTCTGGCGGAGTGGAACAGGAGGATGACCCGCGGCATGGAGGAAACCGAGGTCGGCCCCGAATTCGAGGAAGCGCTGGACAAGATGGACCACGGGATAATGCCCGAGGGGCCCATCGGCGAGATGCCTACGGATGACGCGTAGTGAGGTCAGTCAAGATGCCCATCTATGAGTATCGCTGCAGCGGCTGTCAGAAGACGGTGAGCATATTCACCAGGCGCATCGGTGACCCTGTCTCCCCCGAGTGCCCTCACTGCGGTGGCACTGACCTGCAGCGGCTGGTCTCCAGTTTCGGCTTCCAGCGATCGACATATGTCTGGAGCCCGGACAAAGGCCCCCCTCCGGCCAGCCCCGACGCCGACTACTACAGAGATCCGCGCAATATCGGGCTCTGGACGGAGCACCGCCTGAAGCAACTGGGCATGGACATGCGCAGCGAGGAGTACCGCGACACCTTCTCCGAGACCCGAGACATGATCGATGCCGCCAGGGAAGGCGAGATGCCGGACGTCATTAAAGACGCCTAATGTCAAATGCGACGCCTTATCGATGCCAACCTGAACCGCATGAACGAGGGGCTGCGCGTCCTGGAGGATATCGCCCGCTTCCTTCTCGATGATGCCGCGCTGAGCGCCAGGCTGAAATCACTGCGTCACCAGCTCACCATAGACGATGTCTCACTGAAGAGGGACCTGCTTGCCGCTCGAGACTCGGCTCAGGACGTCGGCGCCTTCGCCGAGGCCGAAGGCGAGGCGCAACGGCAGGACATTCCCGCCATCGTCAGCGCCAACGCCAAGCGAGCGGAGGAGTCGCTGCGCGTCCTGGAGGAGTTTGCCAAGCTGCCCGACAGCATGCTGCAATCGGCGCGCCTCAAGGAGGCTCGCTTCGCCCTCTACGAGATAGAGCGTGAGCTTACCGCCAGGGTCCTCCGCCGCGACAAGAGAGTCGCGGGGCTCTACCTGATCCTCGATATCGACGTCCTCGGCGACAGAGATGAGATGGATGTCGCCGAGAAGGCGATCAAGGGCGGGGCGAAGGTGGTCCAGCTACGGGACAAGCAGCGGCCAAAGGGACAGGTGCTGTCAACAGCAAGGGAGCTGAAAGCGCTGTGCGCCCGGCTCAACACACTATTCATTGTCAATGACTACCTCGACGTCGCTATCGCCTCCGATGCCGATGGCCTGCACATCGGACCGGACGACCTCCCTGTTTCCGTCGCACGCCGCCTGCTTCCCATCGACAAGGTCCTCGGCCGCTCCGCCAGGACCCTGGAGGTGGCGCTGCAAGCACAGGCCGATGGCGCCGACTACATCGCCGTCGGCTCCATCTATCCCACCGCTTCGAAAAGCGATACTGAGCTGGTGGGGCTGGACACGCTCCACCGCGTCAGTGAGGCGATATCGCTCCCCATCGTGGCCATCGGCGGCATCAATGCTGGCAACGCCGCCGCTGTGGCCGCGGCCGGGGCGGACGCCATAGCCGTGATCAATGCCGTTCTGGGCGCAGAGGACGTCGAAGAGGCGGCACGCCTCCTCGCCCAGACGATGGAGGTAAAGTGAATGGATGACCTGACAACCAAGCTGGAGCACGTCGCCGAGAAGGCGCGCGCTTCCCTCTCGACCAAAGACGCCGCCCGTGAGAAAGCCCTTAAGCTGTCGCGCGACACTGTCCGCTTCTCCGCCGACGCCATTCGCTCGGTGCATCGCGGCGACTACGATGAAGCCCAGTCGAGGCTGGCTGAGGCCCGGGCTCTCCTAAAGGGGATAGACGAGGCGGTGGCCGACCAGCCGGAGTTCCTCTACACCGGCTTCGTATTCAGTGCTCAGAAGGAATACGTCGAGGGGTGCATCACCCTTGGCCTTATCACCGGAAACAGCCTGCCCGAACCCGATGAGCTTGGAATCGACTACCCCGCCTACCTTAACGGTCTTGGCGAGGCGGTGGGAGAGTTGAGGCGCCACGTCCTCGACCTCATCAGAAAAGGGAACATACCGCGCTGTGAAGAGTTGCTCGCCGCCATGGACGACATGTACGGCGTTCTGGTTACAATGGACTTCCCTGAGGCAATGACCGGTGGCCTGAGAAGGACCACCGATGCAGTGCGGGGCATACTTGAGCGCACCAGAGGCGACCTGACCGTCGCCTTCAGGCAGTGGGACCTGGAGGAGAAGCTTGCCGCCTTTGAGAAACGAATGGGAACCTCCAGCCAGCTTGCTGGTGAAGAGTGATAGTGAGCCCGCATAAGCTTGAGCTGAGATTGCAGGAGGTCAGTGCATGGATCCAATAGTCTTTGCGGTAATCGCCGGTGTCGTCGGCCTAGCCTTCGCTGCGTTCCTCGTCGCCTACGTACTGCGTCAGGACGAGGGCTCAGACCAGATGAGGGAGATCTCACAGGCCATCAGAGAGGGCGCTATGGCCTTCCTCAGGCGAGAGTATCAGGTGCTGGCGGTGTTCGTGGTGGTGATCGCCATTGTCCTCGGCGTGATACCCTACCTCGGCTGGTGGGTGGCCCTGGCGTTTGTGTTTGGCTCTCTGTGCTCCGGCCTTGCCGGTTTCATCGGCATGAACATGGCGGTGCGCTCCAACGCCAGGACGGCGGCGGCAGCGGAGACGAGCCTCAATCAGGGCCTGCGCGTCTCCTTCCGCGGCGGCGCTGTCATGGGCATCTGCGTCGTCGCCATCGGCATCATCGGCCTCAGCATCCTCTACTACGCCTTCCACGGAAGCGTTGACTTCCTCAAGATAATCCCCGGCTTCGGCTTTGGCGCCTCAGGCGTGGCCATCTTCGCCAGGGCCGGAGGCGGCATCTACACCAAGGCAGCCGACACCGGAGCCGACATCGTAGGCAAGGTGGAGCAGGGTATTCCCGAGGACGACCCGCGAAACGCTGCCGTCATCGCCGACTTCGTGGGCGACAACGTCGGTGACGTCGCCGGCATGGGCGCGGACCTCTTCGAGTCCTACGTGGACTCCATCATTGCCACCATGACTCTGGCCACGGTAGCGGTGATCGCCGGCCTGGCAACCACCGAGACGGCATGGTGGCTGCCGATGATGATCGCCACCGGCGGAATCGTCGCCTCCGTCATCGGCGTCTTTTTGGTCAGAGTCGGCGAGAAGCCCGACATGGGCGCGCTGCTCAACGCCCTGCGCCGCGGCACCTTCGGCGCATCCATCCTCACCGCCGCTTTTGCCGCCCTGGCGGTGTATTTCCTCAACGCCGGTTGGGGAATCCTGTGGGCCGTCCTTGCCGGCCTGATTGCCGGCATGCTCATCGGCGAGAGCACCAACTACTTCACGTCCTACGCCTTCGGCCCCACGCGCCGCGTCTCCAAGGCGTCGCAGACCGGCGCCGGCACCAATATCACCGCCGGCTTCGCCAACGGACTGCTCAGCACCCTGCCTCCCATCATCCTTATAGTTGTAGCCATCCTGGTGGCGCACTACTTCGCCGACATGTACGGCATCGCCATCGCCGGGATTGGCATGCTCTCCACGCTGGGTATCACCCTGGCCACCGACGCTTACGGTCCCGTGGCCGACAACGCCGGCGGAATCGTGGAGATGTCCGATTTGCCTCCCGAGATAAGAGAGCGGACCGACGCCCTGGACTCGCTGGGCAACACCACCGCGGCGACGGGAAAGGGCTTTGCCATCGGGGCGGCCGGACTCACCGCCCTCGCCCTCATGCTCTCCTATACCCAGGCCGTGGGCATCGGCTTCGCCGACATAAGCCTGCTCGACCCCTATGTGGTCGCTGGCATATTCCTCGGCGTCCTCATGCCAGCCATCTTCTGCGCCTTGACACTCAACGCGGTGGGCACGACCGCCTTCACCATCATCAATGAGGTGCGCCGTCAGTTCCGCGAGATCGCGGGGCTGATGGAGGGCACGGCCAGGCCGGAGTACAGCAAGTGTGTCGACATATGCACCACGTCGGCGCTGAAGCAGATGATTCTTCCCGGTCTCATCACCGTGGTGGTGCCCATTCTCGTCGGCTTCATCCTCGGCCCGCTGGCGCTGGCCGGATTCCTTATCGGCGCCATCGCCGCCGGATTCCTCATCGCGGTGATGATGGCCAATGCCGGCGGCTCGTGGGACAACGCCAAGAAATGGATTGAGGCGGGCCAACTCGGCGGCAAGGGCTCAGATGCTCACAAGGCAGCCGTCGTCGGTGACACTGTCGGCGACCCCTTCAAGGACACGTCGGGACCGTCGCTGAACATCATGATCAAGCTCATGTCGATAATCGCGCTGGTCCTGGCACCGGTCCTGGCCGGCGTCGGCGGCCTGCTGGGCGGCTAGACCGCGGGAGCTCGGGGCGAACGGAGTGGCTTGCTTCATCGTTCGTGGTGAGCCCCTGTACGTTCGTGATGCGTACTCTCTGCTTGTGGCAAGCCTAGTACGCGCTCATCCAACGGTACGCCGCGATTCCGTTCGCGGTAAGCACCCCTCCCATTCGTGGTGAGCCTGTCGAACCTCGCCACAGGCGAGTCGCCTTCGGAGACATGAACGGCACCTAGCTTTGATGTGAGCAATCGCCCTTCGACGGGCTCAGTGGCTTCTCCTTCCACGATTCCCACCAGAGAAGCCGGACGTAGCGGCCTTCGGCGCAGGGCAGGAAACCCAACTTGACGCGGCCCGCGTACGCCACGGTGTTCCTCCTGGCTATGACGCCCCGGACCGTGGTGACTTCCTGTGCCCTCAAGTACCGGAACCTTTCCAACCTGTTGTAGGTGCGAAGCCTCATTCGCCTGTATTTCGGGTTGGTCCAGAGTCCCCCGGCACACGTCTCGTTGTTGGAGTAGTCCACCCTATACGGGGGCTCGCCTATGATATGCTGCGCCCGCTGGTTCGTGGCAACCCAGACCACGTTCCCCAGTTCCCGCCCAACAAAGACGCAGCAGGCTATTGCTCCGTTCTCCAGCCATTCCCGCGCATCGGACCCACAGGAGCGAAACTCGAGACCCTGAGCCTCCAACTCGTCGGCCTCACCATTGGAGGAGACTACCTTGAAGCTAACGCCAGCGACGCGGGGCCTGAACTCGGCTTCGTTCAGCCTGCCGATGTCCTCCAGGGAGTCCACATAGACATAGTAGACTCGGTACTCGGCGAAGCAGTATGCGAGAAAGCGAAATCCGCGCCCGATTAGAGAGGCCAACCCTTCGGTGTGGTAGACATGCTCGGCACTTCTGCACAGGTTAGCCATTCGGCTCATTCGACTGCCTCACTGCCTCCTGTCCCTGCAGGTTCAGTGGCTTCTCCTTCCACGATTCCCACCACAGAAGCCGGACGTAGCGGCCCTCGGCGTAGAAAGTCTGTTTGAACTTCACCATCATGCTCTGTGTAGCGGCGTTCTTCTTCGTCATAGCCGTGCGCACAACCTCCACCCCTCTCTCCCTCAACAACCTGCGTCCAACGAGCATCCCGTGAAGGCCGAGTCGCATGCGCCTGTATCTCGGGTCGGTCCAGGTCGCCCCCCGGTATCCCTCGTTCTTGGAGAAGTCGATCCTGATGGGGAGTTCGTGCAGGGTGCTCATGGCCTCCTGGGTCACCGCAGCCCATCCCACGTGGCCCAGTTCACGCCCAACGAATACGCACGACGCGATGGCTCCCTTGCTGAGCCTTTCCCTGCTATTCAGGGCACAGGAGCGGAACTCGAACCCCTGGGCCTCCAGTTCGTCGGCCTGCTCGTTTGTTGATACTATTCTGACGGTGAAATCATCGACTCGCGGCATGAAGTCCGCTTCGTTCTGCTCTGCGGGGTCATCCGTGCGAGCAACGGACAGATAGTAAGTCTGGTAGTAGAAAAGGTGGCTCAAAAGATAGGCGGCTGCCAAACGCAACAGGGACCACGGACCTTCCGTCTGTTTGATCCTCCTCGCTCTCCTTAGCAGCGCCTTTGCATTCTCCATGAGATGGACGTAGAGTTCGTGCCGACGTATTGTACCACGCCTGGCGCGTGTTCGACAAAGGCTCTCGGGAGCGCGAGCGACATGCGGCGGACACCGCAACAGGCAAGCCAGCAGGGCGCGGGACGATGACTTCCCTGCCGTGCGGCGCGCGCGCGAGCACGCGCAGGCAATAGCCACGCCCTGCCCTAGGGAGCCATGGTACAGGCTGATGGGCCCCCGGACGGTGGGATATCCCCACCCTGTTCTTTCAGTCACTTGAATAGGGCTCTTTGAGCTCGATGCCGAAACACTGGTTCAGCACCTGCATGTTGTGCCGGTCCTTGTCATCCGGCTCGTATCCGTAGTGGCATTCCGCCAGCACTTCGGCGGTGAGGCACCTGACCATCTGCCCGCCCACCTCGCCTGTCCCGGCGAAACCCTGAGGAGGATACCTGTATGACCTTCCATGCTGCAGCCTCTGCACTCCGCCACCTTCCCCATCGAAGGTGACTGTGTGGAAGTCGATGGTGCGGCCTTCCCCATCCTCCATGGCTAGTCGCGTCGGCAACTCGTCTTCCGAAACTGCGAAACCTCGTTTTTCCAGTACGTGTTTCAATGTCTCCACCTGGCTGAGGTCGACGACAACATCCAGGTCCTCGTGTTGGCGGGTCTGTCTTCCCGCCAGGGCATCGACCGCCCAGCCTCCATCCAACCACACGTCTACACCTGCTCCTTCGAGAATGGCAACAATCTCAAGTACATCCGCAGCGGTGGTCACCTTCTCATCCATGCGAGCATTGTAGCACTGCCTGCAATCCACCGGAAACGGAGTCCCGCCGACCGCTGTTGCCCCGCGTGTGATGAGCGGAGACCCAGGCGCTGCACCTGATGCCTTGGCCACACTTGACTTTGGCGATGGCGCTCCTATACCCTTCACCACAGCCGACACCCTGGCTTGGCGACGCGGGTGCCTCAGCCAATGGCCCACGGGGAGAAGGGGGTGCAGGATGACTGATTCCCAGGCCGCCGACAGCAGGGCCGGATTCCACCGCGACCAGTACGTCCAGCGCATCAACTCCGTCATCGACTACATCGACGTCAACATCGACGGAGACCTCTCGCTCTACAACCTCGCCAGCGTGGCCGGGTTCTCCCCATTCCATTTTCACCGCATATTTCACGCCATGGTCGGCGAGACCCTCAACCAGTTCAGACAGCGTATACGCATCGAACGGGCGGCCATGCAGCTTATCAACAACCCGACGAAATCCATCACGGAGATAGCCGTGGACTGCGGCTTCTCCGGCTCAGCCGCATTCGCCAGGGCGTTCAGAGAGGCCTTCGCGATGAGCGCCAGCCAGTGGCGCTCCGGCGGCCACCGCAAGCATCGCAACGCACGCAAAACGGACAGCAATGCAGGTCAAAGGCGCAGCAAGATCAAGATAGACTCCGACACGTTCACCTTCTATATTGACGGCGAGACTCAGAACCTAGTATGGAGGATGAAGGTGAAAGACGGGAATCCAATCCAGATTGAAGTGAAAGACTTGCCGGAACTGCACGTGGCCTACGTCCGCCACACCGGCCCCTACCAGGGAGACTCCCAGCTCTTCGGCAATCTCTTTGAGAGGCTGATGACGTGGGCCGGGCCCAGGGGCCTGCTTCGCTTCCCCGAGACTATGGTGCTGTGTGTGTACCACGATGACCCCGACATCACCGAAGCGGACAAGCTAAGGGTGAGCGCCTGTATCACCGTCCCCGAGGATACAGCGGTGGATGGGCAGGTCGGCAAAATGACCGTCGCCGGCGGCAAGTTCGCTGTGGCACGGTTCGAACTCGGCCCCGACGAATACGGGGAAGCGTGGGACTTCGTCTTCGGCAGGTGGCTCCCCCAGAGCGGGTACCAGCCCGATGACCGTCTGTGCTACGAGCTATATCACGGCGGCCCGGGCGACCACCCCGAAGGCAAGCACGTCGTCGACATCTGCGTACCGGTCAGACCGCTCTAGATTGCGCGGCTCCACAGCAAGAAGGGCGAGAGCATCTGTCTCGCCCTTCCGCCGCCTTGGCCTGGCCCCACGCACGGCCTCAGGCCAGGAACAGACGCCTCACACACGTGCCGCACCTACCGCCGACAAGCAGCCGTGCCCTCTCCCCTACGTCTCCTCGCAGCACAGCCCTCGCCCAGCACGCGCCGCGCTACCAGGGTTGGCACCTCACGACTCCGCACCGCCGCGGCCCTTGCTGCTCTCAATCCACAGCAACGGCACACCCCATGAGCCAGCCCGTGCGAGCTAGCGAGAGCGTTCGCTAGCTATCGCTTGTCCCAGATTGCCATCACGGCCCTGAGGACGTCTCACTGTATGCTGCCGGTCTTGACAATAATAGAATAGTTGTTCTATACTTAGAATGAACGTTCGTTTTATAGACTGAATGTTCGATTTATTGCCAGGAGGCCATAGTGCCACAAGTAAAGGAAGCATACCGCGAAGCTCGCCGCAAGCAGATCATAGATGCGGCGTATCGCTGTTTCGCCGAGAAGGGATTCCAGAAGGCGACCATGAGGGACATCTGCAAAGAGGCCAACCTCAGCGTGGGCGCGGTCTACAACTACTTCCGCAGCAAGGACGACATCATTGCCGCCAGCGGAGAGGAAGACCAGAAGCGCATCACGACCATGATATCGTTGGCCGCGGCGGCCGACGTGGAGGACCCACTGCGTAACCTGATACGGGTCTTCATGCCGTACGCCAATCAACCGCAGATGGCGCGCGATGCTGTTGTCGGCTTCGACCTCTGTTCCCAGTCCAGCCGTGACCCCGAGATTGCCAAGGACTTCCGCCACAGGCTGGACGGGGCTCTCGAAGAGCTGGTGGTACCGGTGAAGCGCCAGCAGGAAAGGGGTGTGCTTGATGCCAAGCTCGATCCCTATGCGGTCGCAACGGTACTGGTCGCTCTGTATCAGGGCTTTCGGTACCTGCGGGTGTTCTATCCCGAGATCGACATGGACAGCTTCTGCACCGTATGCCAGGCAATGGTGCGCGGCATACTGACAGTGAAAGGCGACGACCCCAGCGAGGTGTAAGAGCAGCACCACCAAGAGATGGTTGCTGACCTGATTGAACCGATGGTTCATCGGTTGAGGAGGGACGAAATGGACAGAATCGACGACAGGCTACGTGGAGGCAAGATGCCCAGGAACACCGTTGGCGACGCCCGGCACAGGGTGACCGTCATCCGCCCGCGCGGCGGCGATGGCCGAGGCTCCGTGTCGGAGGCAGTGTATTCGAATGAGATGCTGAGAACCAGTCCCCGGAGAATGGAGAAACGGCGAGTCGAGGAGGGCGCGATGAAGCACTTCTTCAAGTCTTTCTTCCTTACCGTATCTGGCGACATCAACGAGATCTGCTAGAGCGTTGGCCACGACCAACCTGGTGTGAGCCACCGCTCGCTAGGAGGCAACGACCCCGGAGAGACCTGAGAACAGCGCAGCCGTAGAGCCCATTGGCGACCCGGTTGAAACGATGGTTTATCCGTTGAGGAGGGATGAAATGGATAGGATTGAGGAGAGGCTACGTGAGGACGAGCAGCCGGACAACACCGTCAACGACGCCCGGCGCACCGCGACCGCCGTCCGCAAGCGCGGCGGCAATGGCGGGGGATCCGTATCGCAGACGGCACCTTCGGTTGAGAAACTGCAGACCACGGTCGGGAGAGCGGAGCCGGAGCGAGGCCACGAGGGCGCGATGAAGCGCTTCTTCAAGGCCGTCTTCCTCAACGTATCCGGCGATATCAACGAGATCTGCTAGTGCGCCGGCCAGAACAAGCACAGCGACAGGCACAGCCTTGTCAATGGAAGCGGGCCGGCTCTCTCGGAGAGAGAAGGCTACTCACAAAGGAAGGGATTGTACTGGCGCTCGGTGGCGATAGTGGTCTCCGGTCCGTGACCGGGCAGGACGACGGTGTCATCGGGCAAGGTCATTAGCTTGTCCTTGATGCTGTCCATCAGCGTACGGTAGCTGCAACCGGGGAAGTCGGTCCTGCCGATGCCGAAATTGAACAGTGTATCCCCACTGAATACCACCCCGTGCCCGTAGAGGGACATGCCTCCCGGGCTGTGACCTGGCGTATGGAGAACGGTGAAGGTCAGGTCCCCGATCTCCAGGGTGTCACCGTCCTTGAGCAGCATGTCCGGTTTGGGTGGTGGCTCAGTCGAGCCGCCCATCACCATACTCATCATCCTGGCCATGCCCTGCATCATCCTGCCGCTCGACTCCAGCTCGTGCATGCCATAGGGTGCCTTGGTAGCCTCCTTGACCTGCGCCAGCGCCATAATGTGGTCGGCATGGCTGTGGGTAGCAACGATGAGCTTCACAGTGAGACCAAGCTGGCGCACCGCATTCAGTATGGTCTCGGCCTCCGCCCCGGGGTCGATGATCATGCCCTCCTTGGTCGCCTCCGAGCCGACGATATAGCAGTTGGAGGCAAAGGGCCCGACTTCCAACCTTTGCAGAATCATGACCCTATTGTTCGCTATCGCCATCCCCCTGTCAAGCCATGCCACACTGCCCCACCAGCACAGTCGCCGAAGGACGCGTGTCCCCGAACGGGTGGGACAAAACGGCATGCACGCCCCCGCACGACCATCGGGCCGCCCGTCCACGGATGTCCGCAACGGTTGTCTCTGCGCTAAGTCACAGGCCACGTCCTGGTGAGCCTCGCCCTGGGGTGGGCGGGTGGGCACAACAGCGTGTGAGGCGCTGGTCCACCAAGCCCGGACACAACGCAAGTTGGCGGCAACCCCCACGTCGAGGTACATGGATGCCAAGGGGAGTCCAGAGGGGTGTGCCCCTCTGGCGGGGGTCCGGGGGTGTCCCCCGGAATAGCACCCCAGGGCGGGCGGGTGGGACAAAACCCGTAAGGCGCTGCTCCACTACATTGGGAATACGAGTGAAACCAGATCGCCCCAGGAACCTCCCCCATCACCGAGATTCTTCGCTCCGCTCAGAATGACAGAAAGGGAGCGGGCGGGACGACACAAAGCCAGGCTCTACATACTGTCCCCCAAGAGCAGAAAGAGGAGGCGAGAGGGGATACCCCTCTCGCCACAGGCGAGTCGCCTCCGCAGGCTGGCGGGGGCCATGGGGGTGTCGCCGCCTTTACACGCGAACCCAAAACTGGTAACGTTTCCCTAGCTGTTGTTGCCTGGAGGAATGTATTGACGGTAGACATGGACAAGATAGTCTCCCTTTCCAAGCGGAGAGGCCTCATCTTTCAGTCGAGCGAAATCTACGGCGGTCTCTCCGCCTGCTGGGACTACGGCCCCCTCGGCGTCGAGTTCAAGAACAACGTCAAGGCCGCCTGGTGGCGCTCCATGGTCCAGCAAAGGGACGACATGGTGGGGCTTGACTCGAGCATCATCATGCACCCGGAGACGTGGGTAGCCAGCGGCCACGTTCAGGGCTTCTCCGACCCGCTGGTCGAGTGCAGGCAATGCCACCTCAGGTGGCGTGCCGACGACCTGACCGACGACAAGTGCCCCGAGTGCGGCGGCGAGTTCACCGAGCCCCGCATGTTCAACCTCATGTTCAAGACCTTCTTCGGACCTGTCGAAGACGAGGCGGCGACAGTCTATCTGCGCCCCGAGACGGCCCAGGGCATCTTCCTCAACTTCGCCAACGTCATGGACACCACACGCAAGAAGCTGCCCTTCGGCATCGCCCAGATCGGCAAGGCCTTTCGCAACGAGATCACCACCGGCAACTTCATCTTTCGCAGCCGCGAGTTCGAACAGATGGAGGTGGAGTACTTCGTCAAGCCGGGCACCGATGAGCAGTGGTTCAACTACTGGCTGGAGCAGCGCTTCAACTGGTACCTGAACCTGGGCATCAAGAAGGAGAACCTCCGCCTCAGGGAGCACACCAGTGACGAGCTGGCCCACTATGCCCGTGCCTGCTACGACGTGGAGTACCTCTTCCCCATGGGCTGGGCCGAGCTGGAGGGCGTCGCCAACCGCACCGACTTCGACCTGGTGCAGCACCAGCAGTGCAGCGGCAAGGACCTGACCTACTTCGACCAGGACAGCAATGAGCGCTTCCTGCCCTACGTTATCGAGCCCTCGGCCGGGGTCGACCGCTCCACGCTGGCCTTTCTGCTCAATGCCTACGACGAGGAGCCGGACAAGAACGAGATTCGGGTGCTGCTGCGGCTCCATCCCGACCTGGCGCCGATAAAGGTAGCCATTCTGCCGTTGAGCCGCAACGAGGCCCTGGTGCCCATGGCCCGCGACGTCCACGCTCAGGTGCGCCGCTGCTTCATGACCCAGTACGACGACGCCCAGAGCATCGGCCGCCGCTACCGCCGCCAGGACGAGATCGGCACCCCGCTGTGCGTGACTGTCGACTTCGATTCGCTGGAGGACAATGCCGTCACCATCCGCGACCGCGACAGCATGAAGCAGATCCGCGTGCCGGTGGCCGAGCTGGTGGCGACGCTGCAGAACAAGCTGGCC
>Ga0180434_10001592_pt1 | contig 31947 bp, 30 predicted proteins | sample SS_ome_7_FD_132453 | JGI IMG/M metagenome (GOLD analysis project Ga0180434, IMG submission 132453) | Hypersaline lake sediment archaeal communities from the Salton Sea, California, USA - SS_1_D_2 metaG | ecosystem: Environmental > Aquatic > Non-marine Saline and Alkaline > Hypersaline >... | reverse complement strand
AGCCGGTAGCTCTTGTCCACGGTGACCTTGTCGCCCTGCATCAGGTTGTCGTCCACGGGGTGGTTGCCGAGGTGGACGACGAACATGATTTTCAGCTCTTCGCCGTTTCCGGCACCCAACGGGTCGGCTTCAAGTGAGCCTAGGTCAGCCGGGCCGACGGCGAAGTCAGCCAGCTTGCCGCTGAAGAGCAGCTTGGTCATGTCGTAGCCGGCAGCCTGGAGGTTGTCGAAGGCCTCTCCGACGTTGTCGGCGTCGCCGATCATGGTGATGATGGCGTCATCGTCGTCGTTGAAGACCATGATCTCCATGCCGTCTTCGATGTCGCAGATGTCAGGGTCCTGGAGGTTGGCCTCGGGCTCGGGATAGTCGCCGCCGCTCCAGCCGGTGATGGTCATGTCCACGTCGATCTTGCCGATGCGGTCACCGGTGTTCTTGAGGATGTCCTTCTCCCAGATGACCCACTGGCAGGGCTTGAGGTCCAGCTCCACCGGGTCGGTGGTCCAGTGCTCCTCGAAGCCGGTGCCGTCGTCCACCGCCAGGCTGATCTTGTTGTTGGTGTAGGTGCCGGACGCGGTCTCGGTGTCACTGAAGTAGGCGAACAGGCCGCCGCCGACCAGGCCGCCGACCAGCGCGACTGCGATCATGGTAGTTAGTAGCGCTTTCATATGGTCGTTTCCTTTCGTTTATTTTGTCCCGTATCTCCTGTCGACCTCAGGCGCTACGGGAGTGCCAATTGTCCCTCTAGGGACAGGTGGGCGCAGGGTCTCCCGGGTCGGTGGCTATGAACTCTATGTCACAGCCGAAGGTGTCGCCCTGCGCCGTGTTCACACTGGTGCCGGAGCCGTTGTCACTGTGGAACTCCCACCGCAATCCCAGGTAGTACACCTGGCAGTGGGGCAGGATGGAGGGCAGCTGCCAGATGGTGCAGTCGCCCAGCTGGGAGGCGTAGCCGCTCCAGATGGGGGCCTCGCCGGCCTGGGGGATGTTGTCCCCCTCGCCGGGGTCCCCGCTGCCGACCTCACCGTCGGGGCCGTTATCCTCCCACAGCTCCAGCCAGAGGTAGTCCGCCAGCTCTCCCGTCAGGTCGGACGGGTCGCCGGCCTCGAGCTCGGGGTCGATGCGGGTGTTCTCCCCGCTGGTGGTGTTGAATATCCTCATGTACACGCTGCCGGCGACGCAGTAGGCGTGGAGGCTGATCTCCGTGCCGCCTGCATGGCCGGGCTTGATGTCCGCCGTCTCGGCGGGGTTGATGAGGGGCACCGCCGTCGGCCAGGGGTTCTGCTCCGCGCCGCCGTCGTACCAGTCCGCGTCCACCGCCAGGTCCATGTTGGAGACCTGGAAGACGCCCGCGGCGGTCTCGACGTCGCTGAAGTAGGCAAGCATCCCGCCGCCGGCGAGAGCACCCGCCAGCCCGACCGCCAGCACCGCCATGAGGACTCTCCTGGTCAAGGTATTGACTCCCTGCTCTCAGCTTTCATCGCTTGCTCTCTTCTCCTTCCTCCGCCACTCCCCTCTGACCGGCGGCGGCCTCCCCGCCGCCGGCTCCCGGGGCCGCCTCAGGCGGCTCCCCGGGGCCGGTGCAGGTGCGCCCGCTCAGCAGGGACACCTGCCGGTTTCAGCCACTTGTACTGTCCGTGCTACGGCCGCAAATCCAGAATGTCGCCTGCTGCCGGGGCTGCGTCGCCCGGTACCTGGAACGCCACGAACTCCTCGTTCAGGATCAGGATGTCGCTCTGAAGCTCGTTCTGCTCCTCGCCGGTGTCCATCAGGTGCAGGCTCTGGATGACGGTCATGGTGTCGCCCGGGGCCAGCTCGCCCAGGAAGATGTACTTGCAGATGACGTCTGCCAGGGGCATCTCCTGTGCCGGATCTACCCAGACTACATCGTTGACCGTCAGGTCGAAGGAGAAGTCCTCAGCGGTCACGTTGTCCTCGACGTAGCTGCCCGCACACGTCCCGGTCGCGTTGTCCCAGGTGCCGCCGCAGGCCTCGCACTCGGGCTCGGTGACGCCATTGTCCTCGCCCACGGCCTCGATGATGTGCTTGTAGACGTCAGCCGGGTTGGTGCCCACGTTCTTGATTATGAGCTCGATGTAGCCCCACTCGCAGGGCTTGAACTCCGTCTGGCTGCCGTTGCTGAAGACACCGCCGCCGTCGACGGTGATGTCAATGGTGCCTGCCTCGAAGGTGTTGCCCGATGAGGTCTCGACGTCGCTGAAGTAAGCGAACAGGCCGCCGCCGACCATGCCGCCCACCAGAGCGACTACCATCAGGCTGTAAAGGATTGCCTTCATCGTTGTCTACTCCTTTTGTGGTTTATTGACCCGGTAACCCTGTTCTTGCGAGGTTCGGTGCTCGTGCCCGCCCCGCGGGTCTGCGGGTCTCCTGTGAGGCCCTTCGCTATTTCTGTCTATTGAAGGGCCTTCTATCCCGGCTACTTGCCATTTGCCCGGCTTACCCGGGCAACCCCTCATCGACCCCGCTCGGCCTCTCGGCCTCACCGGGAGGAAGCAAGCTAGCTTACGGGAGCCGGCGTTTCCGCGCCGGTGGCCGGTCTTTCCCGGCGGCCAGGGGATGGTAAGCGCCCACCCCCGCGCGCCTGTTCAGTTGTTGTGGTTCCGGTTACTTGCCGTGGCCGGGCAGCTCGGGTTGCGGAGGGGCCACCCCGCCCACGACCTGCTGGGCGTAGAAGTCCTCGTTGAAGGTGAAGGTGTCGCCCTGGTACTCGTTGCCGGCGTCACCCGCCAGGTGGAAGCTCTGGACGATGGTCATGGACTCGGTCGGGTCCAGGACGCCCAGGTAGATGTAGTGGTCCGCGACGTCGCCGACGGTCAGGCCCTCGCTCTCGGGAATGAGCATGACGTCGCCCTGGTCAGGGTTGAAATCGTGGTCGTCGGGGTTGGTGTCATTCTCGATCCAGAGGTCAAAGAGGACCACGCTGGAGATGTCGTCGACGGGACATCCGGCCTCGGCCACCTCTTCCGGCTCCGAGAGGATGCCGCCGTCATCGACGACGCCGTAGATGAGCTTCCAGAGGTCGGCCGGGTTCTCGCCCACGTTGGTGATGGTGAAGATCAGGTAGCCGGTCTCGCAGGGCTTGAAGTCCTGCGGTATGGAGGCGTGTACCGCCTCACCGATATCACCCTCCAGGGTGATGTCAATGGTGCCGGCGGTGAAGGTGTTGCCGGTGGAGGTCTCGGTGTCGCTGAAGTAGGCGAACAGGCCGCCTCCGGCGAGACCGCCCACCAGGGCGACCGCTACCAGGCTCATGAGAAGTGCTTTCATGTTTCGGTTCTTGCTCCTTGGCTATTTGTTTGTATCTTTACTCTCATCGACCCCGCTCAGCCTCTCGGCCTGTGCGGGAGGTTCGGGTTTCCGGGGCCGGCCGCAGGCCGGCCCCCTGGTGTGCCATTAGGGTCCCGGGATAATCTGCATCAGGCTGAAGATCACGTCCACGATGCAGGAATCGCTCTGGCAGATGTTGCCCGTATCGCAGGGGAGCTTGACCAGGATATGGATGGTCTTCTCACCGCTGTTCTCGGGCATGTTGCCCAGTCTTGTGGCTCCCGCAGCCGCCAGGTCGCTCAGTGACGTCCAGTCTATGACCAGCTCGTCGTCGGCGTCCGGGGCCGTCCAGCCGCCGTCGCCGTCGTCAGCAACGCCGCCGTCCTTGGTGAACCAGACCTGGACCATGAGGTTGTCGCACAGCTCACCCTCGCCGGGGCCGGGGTCGCCGCAGGTGCCGTCCACGAGCGCTTCGGGCTCGGTGCAGGCGTTCTCGTTGCTGACCAGGTTGGCGAAGGTGATGTCAAGGGTGCCGGGGTTGATGCCGGCGTTCTTGACGTTGAGCTGGATCTTACCCTCGTGGCAGGGCTTGATGTCCGTGCAGTCCATCTCGTAGACGGCATTGGGGAACATCTTGTCCAGCTCGGTGATGGCGGGTGGATTGTCGATCCAGCTTCCCTGTCCTTGCGGCCAGGGGTTGTAGATCTTCAGGTCGATGACGCCTGCCTCGAAGGTGTTGCCGGTGGAGGTCTCGGTATCGCTGAAGTAGGCGAATAGGCCGCCTCCGACCAGCCCACCGATCAGGGCCACCGCCAGCAGGCTCATTAGCACTGTTTTCATCGCTTGTGTTGCCTCTCTTGTACTTGTTGCTGCCTCTTCGCCCTCATCGACCCCGCTCGGCCTTTCGGCCTGTGCGGCAGGAAGCAAGCTAGCTTCGGGTCTCACCGGCGGTTTGCCCGCCGGACGCCGGTCTCTCCCGGTCGTCTCCGGTCTCTTCCCGGTCGTCACCAGGGCTGTCCCTGGGCGTCACTACTGACCCGGGTCTCTCCGGGTCAGGCCAGGTTGTAGTCCTGCTCCATAAGCATCACCTCCGTGCTTGCGGGCACACCCTTGATTTCTATCTCCTCATGCCGGCACCGGCCGGCAGCCAGATTCGTCAGTCTGTTCCGGCGGCGCTGAAGCAGTAGCCCTCGCCGGGGTAGTTCAGGAGGCGGTACCGCCCCGCAGAGTCCATGCCGAGCTTGCGCTTCACCCGCCGGACGCACTGGTGGAGGCTGTCACGGCTGATGGTCCTGCCCCAGACGTCGCTCAGGAGGCGGGGGTAGGGGAGGACCCTCTCGGCGTTCATCGCCAGGCAGGAAAGCAGGCGGAACTCGGTGTTGGTCAGGGTCCCGCGGGCGCCCTGGAGCATGGTATCCAGGTGGTCGGCGGAGCTGCCGTGGTTGTCACGGTGGCCGCGGTAGTAGTGCTTGCGCCGCAGGATGGCGCGCACCCGTGCGACCAGCTCGCGCAGGCTCACAGGCTCTCTCATGTAAGAGTCAACTCCCATCTCCAGGACCTCGGCGGGATCACCCCTCGGACCGAGGGCAATCAGTGGTACGTATACCTCCTCGCGGATGGTCAGGTAGGGGAGTCCCGGCTCGCCCAAAAGCTCTTCCTTTTCAATGATTACCAGGTCCGGGTGTGCCTCGTAGAGGAGTCTCACCCCTTCGCCGGCGCTGTAGCTGGCGACTACCTGGTAACCGGATACCTCCAGCGCCCCCGATATCCGCGACGCCTTCAGCTGGTTATTGTGAACAACGAGTATGCTTTCTCCGCTCCTCATCACGGCTCCAGATAACGGTATCTTCACAATAGGCCAGAAGGGTCAAGAAAGCGGTTCCGAAGGTGCACAGGAAGGTGCCCAAATGGTCCACGTTTGGTGCCAGTTTGGTCCAGAAATGAGAGCAAAACTGGAACCAAAGGAACGCGGCAGGCTCGAACGGGGAAGACCCAGGCGTGGGGGGAGATTCGGGCCGCGGGCGGGCGCCGCCGGGATGGGTTCATCAGCGGGGGGCCGGAGGGGTCACGGAGAAAGGGCCGTGTGGGTCACAAGAGGCCTAGCCGTCCCGGGCCTTCTTCTGCAACTGGTAGAGCGTGGTCAGGGCCTCAAGCGGGGTCAAGGAGTCTATCTCCAGGGCCGCCAGCTCCTCCTCCACCGCCGACCGCTGCCCGAAGAGGGGCATCTGCCGGGCTGTCTGCCCCGGGCGAGCACTTTTCCGGCGGGGGGCGGTGCGGCGGCTGCTGGCTTCCAGGTCTTCCAGCACCTCCCGGGCGCGGTGCACCACCGGGCGGGGGAGACCGGCCAGCCTGGCGACGTGTATGCCGTAGCTCCGGTCCACCCCGCCAGGCACGATACGGCGTAGAAAGATGACCTCTCCATTCTCTTCGGTCACAGCGACGTTGAAGTTGCGCGCTCGCGGCAGGAAACCAGCCAGCTCCACCATCTCGTGGTAGTGGGTGGCGAACAGGGTCCTGGCGCCGAGCCGGGGGTGGTTGTGGATGTACTCGGCGACCGCCCGCGCGATGGAGAGACCATCGTATGTGCTGGTGCCCCGCCCGATCTCGTCCAGGATGAGCAGGGAGCGGCTGGTGGCGTTGTTGAGGATGCTGGCTGTCTCCACCATCTCCATCATGAAGGTGGACTGCCCCGCGGCGATGTCTTCCCGCGCGCCGATGCGTGTGAATATGCGGTCCACCACGCCGATGGTGGCGGACTCCGCCGGGACGAAGCTGCCCGTCTGGGCAAGGAGCACGATCAGGGCGACCTGCCTCAGGTAGGTGGACTTTCCCGCCATGTTGGGACCGGTAAGGATGATGATCTGGGCGTCACGGTTGGAGAGCCTGGTGTCGTTAGGCACGAAGGAGCCGCTCGCCAGGCTCCGCTCCACCACCGGGTGCCGTCCCTGCGAGATGCTGATCTCGTCACCCGTGGTGAGGCGGGGTCGCGTGTAGTGGTAGCGGACCGCCGCCTCGGCCAGGCTGCTGAAGACATCTACCCGCGCCACCGCATCCGCCACCGCCAGTATCGCCCCGGCGTCGGCGGCCACCTGGCGGCATACGCGCCGGAAAATGTCGGTTTCCAGCCCGGCGATGCGCTCGCGCGCGTTCAGGATGGTGGACTCGTACTCCTTCAGCTCGGGCGTGAAGAAGCGCTCGCCATTGACCAGGGTCTGCTTGCGTATGTAGGTGTCCGGTACCTGGCCCAGGTTGGCCCTGGATACCTCTATGTAGTAGCCGAAGACGCGGTTGTACCCCACCTTGAGCGACCGGATGCCGGTCTTCTCCTGCTCGTGACGCTCCAGGCTGGCGAGGTACTGCCGGGCGCTGGTGGCCACCTCCTTCAGGCGGTCCAGCTCGTCGGAGAAGCCGGGGCGTATCACCTCGCCCTCGCCGAGGGAGGGCGGATCGTCGACAATCGCTTCTCTGAGCAGCCCGACCACGTCCTCGCGCGGCCGGAGCTCACCGTACAGCCGGTCGACACCGGCGTCGGTGGCGCCGGCGCTCATGAGCTCCCGGATTTCGGGCACCATCTCCAGGGCCTGCCGCAGCGCCACCAGCTCACGGGGCGTACCAATGCCGCGGCCCACCCGGTTCACCAGCCGTTCGATATCACCCACGCGACCGAGAAGGTCTGTGACCCGTTTCCGCGGCAGGGTGCGAGCATGGAACCAGGCAATGGCGTCCTGCCTTTGCACCAGGTCTTCAACGTCCAGGAGAGGCTGCCCCAGCCACCTCCTGAGCAACCGGCCGCCCATAGCTGTCCGGGTGAGGTCAATAACCGACAGCAGGGAGCTGGCCGCCCTTCCTCCCGCGCCGCGGAAGAGCTCCAGGTTGTTCTGAGTGTGTACGTCCATTGCCATGAAGGATTCGGTGGAGTAGGTGGAGAGGCGGGTGAGCTGTCCCAGGGCCTCCTTCTGGGTCTCCTGCAGGTACAGGACAATTGCCCCGGCAGCCCGGGTGGCCAGGGGAAGCCGGGCGCAGCCGAAGCCCTCCAGCGTGCTCACCCCGAAGTGTTCCAGCAGCGTCTGCTGTGTCCGTTCCATCTGGAAGGAGTACTCCTCCAAGGGGGTCACCGGCACGTTCGGCTCAAGGTTCCGGAGCCGGCCGGGGTCACTGGTGATGAGCTCGGACGGGTGCAGCCGCTCCAGCTCCGGGGCGATGCGGCCTTGCGGCAGCTGGGCAGTGGCGAACTCGCCCGTGCTGATGTCCACGTAGGCGATTCCCGCCTGGTCTTCGTCCAGCACCACGCTGACCAGGTAGTTGTTAGCGCGGCTGTCCAGCAGGCCGGGCTCGACCACGGTGCCGGGGGTGACCACGCGGACAACCTCGCGCTCAACGATACCGCGGGTCTCGCCGGGACGGGTAAGCTGCTCGCAGATGGCCACCTTGTGGCCGCGGTTGATGAGCCGGGCGAGGTAGCTGTCCAGGGCATGGTAGGGGATGCCCGCCATCGGTACCCTGTTGCCCTTGCCCATCTCCCGCGCGGTGAGGACTATCTCCAGCTCAGCCGCCACCGTGCGGGCGTCTTCGTCGAACGCCTCGTAGAAGTCGCCCAGGCGAAAGAGGACGATTGCCTGCGGGTGCTGCTGCTTGATCCGGAGATACTGTCGCCGGACCGGGGTCGCGCCTGCCTTCTGCACCAGCCCATTGTACTAGAACAGGGGCAGGATGGGAAAAGCGCCTCCGGGCTTGCCGGGGGTGGCTAGCTCCTGCCCGGCCTGATGACCAGTACGGGAAGGCCGGATTCCCTCAGAACATGCTCGGCGACGCTACCCATGATGAGGCGCTTGAGTCCGCTCCTGCCGTGGGTGCTGAGGGCAATCAGGCCGACGCCGCTCTCGCGTGCATAGCCGACGATTGTGTAGCCGGGACTGCCGGGCAGGGTGAGGTACTCCACCGCCAGGCCCTCTTCCTGGATCGCCCGGGCGATGCCTTCCAGGTATGCCTGGGCCTCGTCCTCCTGGCGCTGGATCTCGGCGGGGGTGGTGGCCGAATAGTACCCCGTGGTCGGCTCGACGATGGCGCTGGGCGGCAGGGTTACCTCCAGGAGCACCAGGGTAGCGCCGGACTGGCGGGCCACCTCTCTGGCGTAGGGCAGGATACCTTCGGCAAGCTCGGAGCCGTCAAGGCAGACCAGTATCTTCTCGAACATGAGTCCTCCTCTCTCCGGCCCCGAGTGGGCCACCCTGCAATCGTATTCCAGGCAGATGGGGCTGTCAAGCAGCATCGCCGTAGCCTTCAGGGGACACAGGGCGCAGTTCCCGGACCCACCGCCGGCCCGGCCCTACTGCTTGACAGAATACACGTTTACGTGTATGGTTGGGGGAGTGGTCCGGTTCTGGAGGGGAACGTTGAGCGGTATAGAGGTTGAGCAGGGTGACCTGACACGCTTCGAGGTGGATGCCCTGGTGAACGCCGGCAACAACCATCTGTGGATGGGGGGAGGCGTCGCCGGCGCCCTGAAGCGGGCAGGTGGACGGGAAGTAGAGGCGGACGCGGTGGCCAGAGGACCGATACCGGTGGGGGAGGCGGTGGCTGCCAGTGCCGGCACCCTCAAGGCCAGGTACATCATCCACGCCGCCGTGATGGGGCAGGACCTGGTCACTGACGGGGAGAAGATAAGGCAGGCCACCAGGAATAGTCTTGCGCGGGCGGACGAGCTCGGTCTGAGGAGCATCGCCTTTCCTGCCCTGGGAACGGGGGTGGGTGGTTTCCCCATCGGCCAGTGCGCGCGGATCATGGTCGAGGAAGTGCGCCGCCATCTTGCCAGGGGGAGCGGGCTGGAGCGGGTGGTGTTTGTCCTTTACGACGAGCCCGCCTACCGGGGATTCCGTGACGAGCTGACCAGGCAGACCGAACAGGCAGGCTAGGCCAGGCCAGCGGAGGCGCTCCGGTATAAGCGGAGCGCCCTTTTCTGACCCTGGGATACACGCTATCGTGTAGAAAGTAGCGAAAGGAAGGCATGCGGCCCCGGTGTGAGAGTATGGGAGTGAGAAAGGCGGGGTGGGACAGACGGGGCAGGAGGACCTGGTGCCAGGAGGAAGAGGTGGTGCGCCTCTGGCGGGGGCTCACGGCGGTGAATATGCCGCTGGCCACCGAGAAAGGAGAGCGGGTAGAGGTGGTCTACCCCGGCAGGAGGAACGGCGCCCACGGCCCTGACTTCCGCGATGCGGTCATTCGGCTGGACGGCCGGTTGCTCAGGGGAGACATCGAGGTGCACGTGCGTGCCAGCGACTGGCGTACCCACGGACATCACCGTGACCCTGCCTATGACCGGGTGGCCGTGCACGTTGTCTTTGAAGATGACGGCGTGCCCGCCTGCAGGAGCGGCGGGGACACGGTGCCGCTGGTGACGCTGGAGGGGTGCGGCCTTGCGGCAGGGAGTAGCAGCCAGGTGCCCTGCCGGGGCATGGTCGCCAGGGGTGGGGCGGAGAGGCTGGGTGAGTGCCTTGACCGTGCCGGCGAAGAGCGCTTTCTGGCCAGGGCAGCCGGGTTTTGGCGGGACATCATCCGGCTGGGAGCAGGACAGAGCCTCTATCGGGGCATCATGGGCGCCCTCGGCTATGCCGAGAACAAACATGCGTTTCTGGCCCTGGCCGAGCGGGTACCCCTGCAGGTTCTGGAGGGCCTGGCCGACGGTGCTGGCGAAGGCGAGTGCGCCGCCCGGGTACAGGCGTGTTTGCTGGGCACCGCCGGACTCCTTCGCACCCTGGGGTGGAGACGCCCGTCGGTCGGGGGGGCTAACCGCATATCCGCCGCGGTGCTGGAGGAAGCGTGGGGCCTGGTGCGTGGTGGCATGCCGGCCGGAGTGATGTCTCCGGAGGAGTGGCACCTGTGTCAGGTGCGCCCAAACAACTCGCCCCTGCGCCGGCTGGTGGCGATGGGCCTCCTCATCCACCGGTACCGCGGCGGTGGCCTGGTCACCGGCGTACTGGAGGGCCTGAGAGAAGAGCCGGGGCATCGCCGCGTCCGCCGCCACCTTGAGGCAGCGGTGATGGTCACTGCCCACGGCGGCCAGGCAGGCTCCCGTCTGACGAGTGGTGGCCAGGGCCCGGCCCTGATCGGCAGGGAGCGGGCCGCGGCTATCGTAGTGAATGTGCTCCTGCCTTTCGCCTTTGCCTGGGGTGGCCTCTGCGGCCAGCAGGAAACGGCCGCCCGCGCGCTGAATCTGTATCGAGAGTACCCGTCCCTGGCGGCCAATGCAGTGGAGAGGCACATGAAGCTCCAGTTTGGAGCTACCGGCAAGCTGATCAGCTCAGCGCGGAGGCAGCAGGGATTGCTCCACCTCTATCGCACCCGCTGTACCCAGGGCATGTGCCCTGACTGCGAGCTAAGAGGCGGTAGCCCACCGGATCAGGACAGCCTGAGATTGGGAACCACGTCCAAGTGCAGGGAGTCAGCCTGCCGGTCAGAAAGCCGGAAGTAGCCGCAGGCAGCGATCATGGCGGCGTTGTCAGTGCACAGGGCGGGGACGGGGAGGAGTACCGGCACCGGGGAAGCAGCGATAGCTGCTTGCCGGAGGGCCGAGTTGGCAGCTACGCCTCCAGCGAGAAGCACCTGCCTCGCCCGGAAGTCCCGCGCGGCGGCGGCGGTCTTGGCGACCAGAACATCCACCACCGCCTCCTGGAAGCTGGCAGCGGCGTCCAGGGGAGAGGAGAAGCCGCCGTCTTCCACCAGCCGGAGCAGGGCGGTCTTGAGGCCGCTGAAGCTGAAGTCATAGGTTCCACGCAGCCAGGCCCGCGGCAGGGAAACGGAGGCTGTCCCATCCCTTGCTGCCTTCTCGATGGCCGGTCCGCCGGGATATCCCAGTCCGAGAAGACGTGCGGCCTTGTCGAAGGCCTCCCCGGCGGCATCGTCACGCGTCTGTCCCAGCAGGGTATAGTCGTGGTGCCCGCGCACCAGTACCAGGTCAGTATGCCCGCCGGAGACGATGAGACAGACCAAAGGGAAGAAGAGGCCTCCCTCCGCCAGCCAGTTGGCGTAGATGTGGCCCTCGAGGTGGTTGACACCTACCAGGGGAAGACCCCGGGCCAGGCTGATTGCCTTGGCCGTGTTTACACCCACCAGGAGCGACCCCGCCAGACCGGGCCCGGTGGTGACGGCGATACCACCGATGTCTTCCCAACCGGCGCGGGCGTCCGTCATGGCCTGTTTGATTATGGGAATGATGCTCAGGATATGCTGCCGGGAGGCGACCTCCGGCACTATTCCCCCGTAGCGAGCGTGTATCTCCACCTGGGAAGCGACCTGGCTGGAGAGAATCGAGCGCCCGTCCTCGACTACGGCGGCGGCGGTCTCGTCACAGGAGGTCTCGATGCCGAGTATCTTCATACACCCGGATTATAGCACACGGATGCCAGAGTCACCCTGGGTCTCGCTTATTTCCGGCTGTCACTGTTGCTATTGGGGTATTGTCCATTTCAATTGGCGATGCGCTTTTCCGGCCGCATCACTTCTGATGGAAAGTCTACTCACGTAGCGCAGCATCTGTCAAACCATCCGGCCGCCAGTTTCTGGGGGGCTGATGGCTCGTTTCGGGGCGCCTGCACCCCTTGAGGACCGAACCCGGACCCATCCAGGGCAACCTCCAACCCTCAAGCCAGGCCCTCAACCTGAAAGAGGCAAATACTCCCCCTGGTTCCCTCCCCACCTCACACTGACACGGCTAAAGCTCAAGCCGGAGGCGCCCTGAGCAATACCAGGTGTCCCAGGACGGCAGCGAACAGCTCTCCGGGCACGGCCACCTCAGCCAGTTGGAATACAATCCGCTGGGCATGGCAGGGTCCCTGGCAAGTCTCACCGCATCGTTGGTGTCCTCGTATCCCGCCAGGCGGCTATACACCGACTGCCGCAACAGCGGCACCAGCTCATGCTGCACATTCCTACCGCCACGGGTCTCTCGCAGATAGGCGGGTGTCTCCTCGGTCAAGCCCAGGGCCCCATCGAGCTCCCGGCAGGCCAGCAATCCCGCATCCGAGGTAATCTTAGAGCCGTGGAACTCCAGCCTGAGCCGTCTATCGAATTGAAGCTTCAGTACCTCCTGATTCTTTTCACCCATCAGGTTCCTCCGGCCAGTCGCTCTTCTGAAGCTATTCTACCAGAGAACCCTATCTGAGGCCCTGTTTTGATATGGGAAATCCGGAGTAAGACCTCCCGACAGGGACGAGTATGAGCCGCCCCCTTGCGCACCAGTCAATCGACGAATCTGGCCATCGGGCCCGACCGCAGAGTCCGACAGGGTGCCACGCCGCCAGTCAATTGGGAAACCCTGGACAAACATTATACCTTTCGTCCCTCTCGGCTTACCCAGAAGGGAAGGGGAAGGATTGAGATATGGAGGCTTCGCCTCTCCATCACTCTCTCTACTATTATGAAGACACCGGCTCCGGCTCAGGGCACCAGTGACACCCGAACTCCTTCGTCAAAGACAAACGATCACACGCAAGCAGTATACCTGCCGGCGGCTACTGCTGCTGGCAAGAATACGCGGCGCGTTGACACGCTCAAACCATTGGCTTAAAATCGGATATGACCACGGCCACCAGCGAGCACGGAGCAGCAGGTGAAGACTGACGAAATCCGTTCCGCTTATCTGAAGTTCTTCCAGGACAGGGGTCACAGGGTCATGGCGAGCGTGTCACTGATCCCCCACGGCGATCCTACACTGCTGCTGACCAGCGCAGGCATGGTGCCATTCAAAGACTACTTCGCGGGCAGACTGGAGCCTCCAAGTCGCCGCATGGTGTCGTGCCAGAAGTGCTTTCGTACCACCGACATTGAGGCAGTCGGTGATGCCACTCACCTCACCTTCTTCGAGATGCTGGGGAACTTCAGCGTGGGCGACTACTTCAAGAAGGAATCAATTGCCTGGGCTTGGGAGTTCGTCATTGAGCATCTCCAGCTTCCCCGTGAGCGCCTGTGGATCAGCATCTTCCTGGATGATGACGAGGCCTTCAGTCACTGGCGTGAGGTGGGCGTTCCCGCGGACAGGATCGTGCGGCTGGGCGAGGAGGACAACTTCTGGGGTCCGGCGGGCAGCTACGGGCCATGCGGGCCGGACAGCGAGATCCACTATGACCTGGGGAAGGAGTACGGCTGCGGGCAGCCTTCCTGCGGCCCCGGCTGTGAGTGCGGACGTTTCACCGAGATATGGAACCTGGTCTTCACGCAGTTCTACCAGGACGAAGACGGTAGACGCAGCCCTCTGCCGGCGCCGAACATAGATACCGGCATGGGACTGGAGAGAGTGGCGGCTATCAAACAGGGTCAGAGGTCCGTGTACGAGACGGACGTGTTCGCGCCCCTGGTATCGTGTCTGTCCGGTCTCTGCGGCAAGGAATACGGCTCGGAGGAAACCACCGACCATGCTATGCGGGTGGTAGCCGAGCACGGCCGGGCGGTCACCTTCCTGATTGCCGACGGGGTGATGCCCAGCAATGAAGGTCGCGGCTACGTGCTCCGGCGCCTGCTGAGGCGGGCCACTCTCTTCGGCCTGAGGCTGGGGCTGGACCGGCCGTTCCTGGCTGAGATGGCCTCGGCGACTGCCGCCCAGATGGGGCGCGTGTACCCCGAGGTGCGAAACCGGCTGGACTTCGTCCAGCGGGTTGTGGGGCTGGAGGAGACACGCTTCAGTGATACCCTGAGGTCCGGCCTTGGAGTCCTGGAGAGTATCATGACGGAGAGAGAGGCGAACCGGGCAGGGGAGATCTCCGGCAGGGATGCCTTCCGCCTCTACGATACCTATGGTCTGCCGGTAGAGCTGACTCGCGAGGTGGCCGCAGAGAACGGGTTGTCGGTGGACATGGAGGGATTCGAGCGGGAGATGGCTGCCCAACGGGAGCGTGCCAAGACCGCCCAGAGGTTTGCCGTGTCCGAAGACGATTTGGCGGCACTGGCAGCCCTGGTGAGCGTGCGGTCGACCTCGTTCGTGGGCTATGGCTGCCCGGAGACGAGGTCGCGGGTTGTCGGTCTGCTCAGTGAAGGAGCATCCACCGAGACCATGACCGAGGGAGAAGAAGGGAGCGTCATCCTGGAGCAGACTCCCTTCTACGGAGAGATGGGGGGCCAGGTGGGGGACTCCGGCGAGATAAGGTGGGACTCGGCGCGGTTCCAGGTCACCGACACGATACGCCTCACTCCGGACATCATCGCTCATCGGGGAAGGGTCGTTAGCGGCACTCTCACCGTGGGGGAAGAAGTGGACGCGGTGGTGAACTGGGAACGCCGGATGGATATCGCCCGCAACCACACCGCCACTCATCTGCTTCAGGCTGCCCTGCGGGAGGTGCTCGGTGACGAGGTCCAGCAGAGAGGCTCACTGGTGGCCCCGGACCGACTGCGGTTCGACTTCTCCTACCTGGCACCGATGCTTCCCGAGGAAGTGGAGCAGGTGGAGCGGATCGTGAACGAGAGAATCCGGCAGGACCTGCCCGTCCGTGACGAAGAGATGGTCTACCGGGAGGCGATCGAGCAGGGGGCAATCGCCCTGTTCGATGAGAAGTACGGAGACACCGTGCGGGTGGTGAAGAGCGGTGAGCCTGTTGTCAGCGCCGAGCTTTGCGGCGGCACTCATGTGTCCGCCACCGGACAGATAGGGCCCTTCCGGATTGTCAGCGAGGGAAGCATCGGCTCAGGACTGCGGCGGATCGAGGCGGTCACCGGACGTGGGGCGGAGCAACTGGTCGAGAAGCGTCTCTCGGAGCTTGACCGGATTGCCCATGCCGTGGGGGCGACTGCTGACGACGTGGAGGAGAAGGTCTCCGGAATGCTCGCCGAGCTTGAGCGAGAGCGCAAGCACAGTCTGGCTCTGGAGAGAGAGATGTCCCGGATGGTCGCCGAAGACCTGCTCTCGCAGGCGGAGACGGTCAACGGGATAACCATGCTGGCGGCAGAGGTGCGCCCCTTTCCGCAGGAGATCATGCGAGAGATGAGTGATTTGCTGCGTGACCGGCTGGGGAGCGCGGTGGTGGTGCTGGGTACAGTGCGCGACGGCAAGCCCGCCTTCCTGGCGGCGGTAACCCCGGACCTGGTCGGAAGGGGCTACCACGCCGGTGAGATCGTGAGGGAGGTTGCGAAGGTGACCGGAGGTGGGGGCGGCGGCCGCCCGGGGATGGCCCAGGCGGGCGGCAGGGACAGCGGCAAGCTAGGAGAAGCCCTGGGTGTTGTGAGGAGCCTGTTAGACGGCGGGGAGGATAGAAGCGACGCGTAGCATGGGGTTGGACATCGGTGAGAAGAGGATCGGAGTTGCCCTCAGCGACCCCGGAGGGATACTGGCCAGCCCATTTACGATTATCGAGCGCGTGGACCCTGAGCAGGATGCTGAGAAGATAGCCCGTATAGCCAGCGAGTACGAGGTGGGGCAGATCATAGCTGGTCTGCCCCTTTCCATGGCTGGAACGATCGGGGATCAGGCGCGCAAGGTGCAGGAGTTCGTGGAGGGGCTGTCTCGCCGGGTGGGAATCCCGGTGGAGTACCGGGACGAGCGCCTATCATCCGTCTCGGCAAAGCGTCTGATGCCGCGGCGGAGCGGCCGCAGGGGACGCGAAAAGCCACGCTATGATGCTGCGGCTGCGGCGGTCATCCTGCAAAGCTACCTGGAGGAGCGACGGCGGTAATGCAGATACGGGGAGAGACATGGGGAATACTGGACCGGGATTTCGTGCGTAACCCCAGGGCCTTTATCGTGCAGAGCCTGCTGGCGGTGCTCGTGGGTGCGGCAATCCTCTACTTCGTTGCGGTACTGACTCACGCCGCGATCGTGGCCGCGCTGGGTTCAAGCGCATTCGTGGTGTTCGCGATACCGAAATCGCGCATTGCCGAGGCTCGAAGACTGATAGGGGGTCACGTGGTGGGAGTAGCCGTGGGTGCTTTCTGCCACTTCGTGTGCGTGAACGGGCTACTGAGCGGGGCGGCGGCGGAGCTGGAGTTCGTTACGTGGGTGGTTGGTGGTGTGGCCATTGGCCTGGCCGTCTTTGGCATGACAATAACCAACACCGAGCACCCACCTGCAGGCGGTACCGCCCTGGGTATCACCGTGCACGGCTGGTCTTACCAGACGGTTATCTTCATTCTGGCGTGTGTCATATGCCTGGCGGTCTTCAGGCGGCTGATGGGGCGTCGGCTGGTGAACCTGTACTGAGCAGGTCGGCGCAGGAGAAGTGTTTGCCAGGGAGCAGGCCGACGTTCCAGTTGAGAGGAACCTGTCCCGGTACCAGCGCGCGTGCCGGAGAGCTCATTACGGCCCGCGGCACTGTTCCGACACCGGTGCTGATGCCGGTGGGCAGTCAGGCTACGGTCAAGACGCTCACCCCGGGGGAGATCAGAGCGGCGGGGATGAGGATGGTGCTTGCCAATACCTATCATCTCTACCTCCGCCCGGGTATCTCCGTCATTGAGCGGCTGGGTGGTTTACATAAGTTCATGGCCTGGGATGGGGCCATCCTGACTGATAGCGGGGGCTACCAGGTGTTCAGCCTGGCGGGGCTGCGCAGGGTGACTGACGATGGAGTGGTCTTCCGGTCTCACATAGACGGCAGCGAGCACTCTCTCACGCCGGAGCAGGCGGTACAGTACCAGGAGGCACTGGGCGCTGACATTGCCATGGTGCTGGACGAGTGCCCGGCAGCGGATAGCAGCCCGGAGGACATGAGGCGGGCGATGCGGCGGACGCACCGCTGGGCGGAGCGCTGTCTGCGAGCTCACCAGCGGGTGGACCAGGCGCTCTACGGAATAGTGCAGGGCGGGCTGGACCGGGAACTGCGGCGCGAATCGGCCCAATTCCTGGTATCGCTGGGTCTTGCCGGCTACGGCATCGGTGGTCTTTCGCTCGGGGAGCCGAAGCAGGTGACCCTGGATATGACCGGGTATACGGCGGCTCTCCTGCCGGAAGACAGGCCGCGCTACCTGATGGGGGTGGGTTCACCGGAGGACATTGTTGAAGGTGTGGCCCTGGGGATAGACATGTTTGATAGCGTCCTGCCCACACGGGTCGCCCGGAACGGCTCCCTGTTCACCTCGGGGGGGCGCGTGAACATCCACAATGCTGCCTACGGCCGCATGGAGGCACCAGTCGAACCGGGGTGTGAGTGCTACACGTGCCGCACCTTCTCGGCGGCTTATCTGCACCACCTTTTCAGGGCGCGGGAGCTGCTGGCCTACCGGCTGGCCACCATCCATAACCTTGCCTTTATCGGCAGCCTGGTGCGCGGAATCAGGGCGGCGGTCCTGGATGGGAGCTTTGAGTCATTCCGCCAGCGGTTTCTGGCGGCCTACCGGCCCACTGACGAGCAGACCCGCCTGGAGCAGAAACAGAAATGGCTGCGGTCGCGTGCTAAGGGCGAGTAGTGCTCTAGGCGGACGCGACTCCGGAGGCGTGCAGTCGCTCGATGATATCCCTGGCGCCGCTGATGATGGAGTCTATGATCTCCCTGACGGTAGGGATGTCGTGCACAAGGCCGACCACCTGCCCGACGGTGAAGAGGGCGTCGCTGATGTCTCCGGTTTCGTAGGCATTCCTGACGCGGTCACCGCTTATCATGGCGAGGACCTCTTCCAGTGGGGCGCCGCTCTCTTCCTTCTCCAGCACCTGCCGGGCGAACTCCGTGCGGACGACCCTTTCGGTGTTGTTTATCGCCTTATGGACGAGCATGGTGTCCGCCTCACCGAGCTGGAGGAGCCACTCCTTGGCCTTGGGATTGAGGGAGCACTCCTGGCTGATGGTGAAGCGGGTGCCCATGAGCACGCCCTCGGCGCCCAGGGCGAGGGCAGAGACGAAGCCGCGGGCATCGCTTATGCCCCCGGCGGCAATAACGGGTATGCTGACGGCGTCCACGCAGGCAGGAATGAGCACCGAAGACGCCACATCATCGGGCAGGGGATGTCCCGCCGCCTCAAAGCTGACCACGCTGACAGCATCGACCCCTGCTCTCTCGGCGGAGCGGGCGTGTCTGGCACCGCCAATCTTGTGCAGGACAACCGCGCCCGCGTCCTTGAGCATCTTCATGTAAGGTTCGGGGCTACGGCCGGACGTCTCAATGATGCGTACGCCCTCGTCTAGGGCAGCGGCGAAGTACTCCTCGTAGTTGACCGGCCGCAGGGTCGGCAGCAGGGTCACATTTACCCCGAAGGGCCTGTCGGTCATGGTCATGGTCTTCCGGATCTCCTCGCGCAGCTCCCCCGCGGTGGCGTGGTTGAGTGAGGTTATGAGTCCGAGACCACCGGCGTTGGACACCGCTGCTACCAGCCCGGCTCTGGAGAGGCCTCCCCCGAGCGCACCCTGGATGATGGGGTGTTGAATGCCTAGTAGCTCGGTAACCCTGGTCTTGAACATCGCCTTCACCTTTCCCTGAGAGAACAGGTACCACCGGGCCCGTCTGCCGGTGGCACCTGTCTGCTCGCGATCTCTGGTGGTGGAGAAACCGGTACCGTGTTAGCTGGCAAACTGCTTGTTCATGGTCTGCAATATGTCTTCCGCCTCCTTCACGGTTCGCTCGATGACCTCGGCCACGGTAGGGATGTCTTTGATCCGGCCCGCGGTCTGACCCATCATCAGGATGCCATTGACGGGATCGCCGCCGGTGGTGGCCTTGCTGAATAGGCGGCTGCCCACGGCGAAGCGCATTGCTGAGGCCAGGCCCCGCTGGCCGCCGCCGATACCGGTGGCCTGTTTGCGGAGCCGGTTCGCCTCGGTGAGTAGCTGTCCCCAGGATAGACCGAGGGCTCCCTTCATGTGCATGCCTGCTGAGATTGCGTCAAAGAGCGGGAAGGACTTCTTCTCAAGCAGCTTGTTGGCGGCATCGTTGCGCAGCACGCGGCAGTTGATGCCGTCGAAGGCAGGGTCGATGACGGTGTCTTCCTCGCTGGAGTTGACCCAGGTCTGCTTGACAGTGTCGGCTACCTCGGCTTCCTGGGTGGCCGCCAGCCGGCTCCCCATAGATATGCCTTCGGCGCCCAGGGCCAGGGCAGCGGCAAGACCACGGCCGTCAGCGTAGCCCCCGGCCCCTATGCAGGGTACCTTCACCGCCTCGGCGATGGTGGGCACAAGCACGAGTGCGCCGACATTGCCGGAGTGAGAAGCTGCCTCATAGCCGGTGACTACGAGGGCGTCAGCGCCGAGCTGCTCGGATCGAAGGGCATGCCTGAGCATGGCAATGGTGCCGATCACCTTGCCGCCGTAGCCGTGGATGGCCTCAATGAGGGGAGCGATCTCGGGCGGTCTTCCCAGGGCATAGTTGAGCACCGGTATCTTCTCCTCTATGACGATGGGAATGCGCTCACGCGCTCCCACTCCCAGGGTGAGGTTGATACCGAAGGGCTTATCAGTATGCTCCCTGATCTCTCTGATGGCCTCTCTGAGCTTGTCTGCGGTGTACTGCTGGCCGGCGAGGACCCCCAGGCCGCCCGCATTGGAGACCGCCGCGACCAGCTTGGGCGTGGTCAGCCAGTTCATTCCGGCCAGCATTATAGGGTACTGGATCCCGAATAGCTCGGTCATCCTTGTCTTCATCCTGCCATCTCCTTTCGTCAGAATCCTGAATCAGTTTGTCCCCGCCCCGCTGTCCGCCAACCGGCCTGGTCTGCAAGGGCTATGCTTCACCTCCTGATCTTGTCTATCCTGCGATACCCATCCCCTCAAGCCGCTGCATGATGCTCCTGGCTTCACTGATGATGCCGTCGATAATCTCCTTGACGGACGGATAGTCATTTACCAGTCCCACCACCTGCCCGACGGATATGGATGCCCCGCTGACGTCGCCGGTAGCATAGGTGTTCCTGCCCCGCTGCCCGCTGATCATGGGCAGAAGCTCTTCCAGGGTGGCTCCCCGGTTCTCCATCTCCAGTATCTTCTCGGTGTGCTCGGTACGGACTACCCGGGAGGCGTTCTTGATGGACTTCTGGATCAGTATCGTGTCCGTCTCTCCGAGGTCCACCATCCACTTCTTGACGTTTTCGTGCATGTTGCATTCCCTGCTCGCCATGAAGCGGGTGCCCATGAGCACGCCCTCGGCGCCCAGGGTAAGGGCAGCCACGAACCCGCGCGCGTCCGCGATACCGCCCGCGGCGATGACCGGTACCTTGACCGCGTCCACCGCTATCGGGATACGCACCATGGAGGTTACTTCCTCCTGCCCGGGGTGCCCGGCAGCCTCCGTGCCCAGGATGGTCACGGCATCCGCGCCAACGCGTTCCGCCGTCCGGATATCCCTCGTGCGGGTGGCACGATGCAGCACGGTGCCACCGGCGTCTTTGACCAGCTTGATATAGGGCTCTGGGCTGCGGCCGGAGGTCTCGACTACTCTCACGCCCTCGTCCAGTATGGCCTGGAAGTACTCCTCGTAATTGACCGGCCGGGCCGATGGTAGCAGGGTGACGTTGACCGCAAAGGGCCTGTCGGTGAGGCTCCTGGTCTTGCGGATCGCCTCGCGGAGCTGGTCAAGCTCCACGTAGGTCAGGGAGGCCATGATACCCAGGCCTCCGGCATTGGACACGGCGGCCACAAGCTCCGGCCCGGAAAGGTAGGCCATCGGTCCGGCGAGGATGGGGTACTCAATGCCGAGCAGTTCCGTGACTCTGGTCTTGAGCATATCGTTTGTTTCTCCTTCTACCTGGCGGTTGTGCTTTGCCTGGGCTATCTTGCCTATGGCTGCCTACAATACTATAGGCAGTCTCCCCACGTGTCAACCACGCCAAATGGCCACTGCCGTGTTACCGGCAGGGTTGCTACCCTCCACCGAGTATGTAGAGCACGTGCAGCTCGTCACCGTCGCATACCGGCTTGGCAAGCTCGTCAACGTGGGCGTACTCCCCGTTCAAGAATATGCTTACGTAGTCCAGCAGCCGGCCATCAGGCTCGTAAAGCATCCTGGCCATTTCCGGGTGCCGCTCTACAAGGTCCTGGAGGCACTCACCGGCGGTGCTCCCTGACACTTCCACGACCTGCTGATTACCCGTGTACGGCTGCAGGTAAGAAGGGATATTGACCTTTACGCTCATGCCTCCTACCCACCCCGTCTCCGAATGGCAATCATGGGAATGCTTCTGCTGGCACTGCCCGCTGGTGGGCGGTACCGCCGCCTAGAAGTGCATCTCCATTGCCCTGGGGGGGCAGGTCTTGATACAGAGACCACAGGCAATGCACCGGTCGTCACGGAAGGTCACTGCCCGGCTCACCGGGTCCAGCTCGAAGGCACCCGCCGGGCAGATGGTCAGGCAGGCGCCACAGTGAGTGCAGCGCTCCTCGTTGCGGGTCACGCTCTGGCTGAGAGGTTGCACCTGCACCCCTGTCCCGGCAAGGTAGCTCATGCCAGCGTCGTAGTTGGCTTCCTGCCCCTTGATCTCCACCACCATCAGGCCTTCCTCCTGCGGCGTAACCGAGGCCTTGAGGATGTTAAACTCAAGGTCATAGTCTTTCACCAGGCGGTACACTATCGGACGATCCACCAAGCGCCTGGGGAAGTGCAGTACTATTCTTCTGGAGACGGTTCTACGTGAGAGTGTCATCTTAGTGTAGTTACCTCGTACAGAATGCTTCCCCCGGGAAAGGGCCTACCTACCCTGGAACTTCGGCTCCCTTTTCTCCATGAAGGCGGGGGCATGGGTAGCTCCGCCCCCGGGGAAGATGCTCTTGGCGTCATCACCGGAGCAGAAGCCACGACTGGCGCCGGTGATCACGAGCATCCTGACGGCGTCGTCGCGGTTGGCCTCGTCGATTGTCTGGGCGAACTCGGCGTGGGTGCGATGGCTGAGGGCGTTCATTGCATCCGGACGGTTGAGCGTGATCACGGCGATGCCCTCATTCTCCACCGAGTAGATGATGTCTTCGTATGCCATGCTGCTGGTCCCCGCTCTTCCTGTGTTGCCTCGTCCGTTCTGGCCGGTCTGAGAAGAAGCCTGTATGCTTGACGGCAACGCGGTACGCCAGAGTGCGGCGATGATTTGACGGCTGGTGAGCCTGAGGGAATGATAGTACCGTAGCGCGGGGTTTGTCAATCTGTATCTGCCGGTGCAGCCTGCACCGCCTGCCTTTGACAAAGAAGGGTGGGGTTGCTAACCTAGGGTGACTGTCACAGGCAGACAGGCTCGGTTATATGGTGTCCAGACAGGTGCATTGAGCGAGAGTAAGGGGCGTCCATTCAGGAAGCTGGATCTGCATGTCCATACTCCCCAGTCGGCGTGCTACAGTGACCCGTCCGTTACCCCGGAGGAGATAGTGGGGGCGGCGCTGGACGCGGGACTGGAGGCAATAGCCGTTGCCGACCACAACAGCTTTGAGGCAGTGAAGGGGGTCAAGGAGGCTGCTGCAGGCCGCAGGCTGCACGTTTTCACAGGAACGGAGCTGTCCACCGTCGGGGGGCACATGCTCGCTCTTTTGCCAGAAGAGACACCTCTGGACGAGCTAGGCGGTTTCTTGGACTCACTGGGGATCGACCGGGCGGGATGGGGAGACGCCAGTACCGTTGCAGCCGGTGATACCGGGGCAGTGCTGAAGAAAGTGGTTGAGAGGGGTGGGCTGGCGATCGCTGCTCACGTGGAGAGGTGGCCAAGCGGGTTCCTGGAGACGAACCAGTCACGCCAGGTAAAGAGGGCCATACATGAGAGCATATACCTTGGCGCTCTGGAGATAACCGTGGCCCATAACAAGTGCCTCTGGAACGCGGGCAAGATGCGGGGCTACCCCAGACCCCGTGCGTGCGTTCAGGGGTCGGATGCACACGCGCTGGAAGAGATCGGCCGCCGTCCGGTGTACGTTCGCATGGCAGAGCTCACCCTGGAGGCACTGCGGGAGGGCCTGCGGGACTATCAGGCAGCCGTGCGTTTCCCCGATGAGATGTGCTTGTGCCATCGGGGTACTGACTGAGAGGGGGAGCAGGTCCATGGAGGAATACCCGGATATCCTCTACGCGAAGGAGAACCATATCTCCACGATTACCCTGAACCGGCCGGACAAGATGAATGCCTTCACTCCGGAGATGTCGGACAGCCTGTACCGGGCGGTGGAGGACAGCCGGGACGACAGGGACGTCAGGGTGATAGTGCTTACCGGCACGGGGCGTGCCTTCTGCGCGGGGGCGGATGTCAGGGCGATGGCACAGAGGTTTGACCGGCCGGAGGCGCAGCAGAAATGGGACACATCAAGGTCCGAACGCGTCTCTCTGCACCTGTTGATGCAGAAGTGTGACAAGCTGATCATCGGGGCGATAAACGGGGTGGCGGTGGGTGGCGGGCTTGACCTGGCCTGTGCTTGCGATATCCGGATTGCGTCCGACAGGGCGCGGTTTGCCGAGGTGTTCGTGCGGCGGGGAATGATGCCTGCCTCGGGGGGGACCTATTTTCTGCCCAGGCAGGTCGGCATAGACCGGGCACTGCTGATGGCCTGCACAGGGGACATGGTGGATGCACACGAAGCCGAGAGGATCGGCCTGGTTACCATGGTGGTCCCCCACGATGAACTGGAGATCGCCGCCCTGGAGCTGGCCGAGAAGCTGGCCAAGGGGCCTCCGCTGGCGATCCAGAGGACCAAGCGGGCCATCTATGAGGGCCTGGAGATGAACCTGGAAGAGACGCTAAAGTACATCGGCCCGATAGTCAACGAGCTCAACCAGACAGAGGACCACAAGGAAGGCGCGCGGGCTTTCGTGGAGAAGCGCGAGCCCGTGTTCCGTGGAGAGTAAGGGAAGTGTGCGTGGGACGCCGCACGCAGGCTTGACAGGCGCCCGCCCGGCCGGTAGAGTGAGAATAGGTGGCCGGATGAAAGCAGCTCTAATCAGCCTACTGACGGTAGGGCTGGCCGGGTCACTGATCGGCGGAGGGGTCTTCGCCAGCTTCAGTGACAGCGAGACAAGCGCGGGCAATACCTTCCAGGCAGGCACGATTGACATATCGCTGGCAGGGGAGACTGCCTTCCATCATGCCGGTGGGCAGAGTGGCGATTTCAAACCCTGCCAGACAGGCTACCTCGCCAAGCGTGTCACCAACGTCGGCACGAACCCCGCTCAGGTCTTCAAGAAGATAGGCGGTGTTATTGGCAGCGAGCCCACCCCGGACAATGATCCCGAAGCCGAGGCAGAAGCGCTCATTGCCGACCCGGCCGAGCACGTGCCGGGCGCTGACGACTTTCTGTTCGGGCTGGTCGTCAGGAGGTTCTCGTCAGGCGGGGAGCTGATATCAGAGAGCGTAGTGGTACCTTCCGATGGCGATGAGCTCGGGAACGTGGTCGGGAAATGGATCGAGCTCGGAGTAATCGCCCCCGGTGAATACCTGGAGGTCATACAGGGGCTGCACCTGAAGGCGGACGCCGGCAACGAGCTGCAGGGAGACGTAGCCTCGGTGGACGAGGAGTTCCTGGGACAGCAGACCATCGGCAGTCCGTCCCCTCCCGGCCCCCTCTACGTGTACCCGTAGCCGCGCACGGGGGTGCACCTGGAGAGAATCCAGAACCTGGCTCTTTGCGTGGAACGGGACTCGGTCAGGCGGCAGGTCCGGCCCCCCGGTAGTCACTGAACTTGGCATCGCGCCACTCCAGGGCAGACTTCAGCCCCTTCTCCGCGGCAATCTCGGAGAATTGCCTGACCGCGGGGTCGAGGTGGCCGATGGCGTCACCTTCGCAGGCAAGCTGCTGGACGAGGGTGCGGCCCATCATCTCCACGGCTATGTTGACGATCCGCTTGTGAACGGCAAGCAGGCCGTAGGGGACCTTCGCCAGGGTCTCCGCCAGCCGGTTGACCTCTTCGTCCAGGCGGTCTGCGGGGACTGCCTTCCAGACCAGGCCTATACGCTCGGCGGTCTTCCCGTCTATTGAATTGCCGGTGGCTATGATGTACTTCGCCCACTGCGGGCCGACCATGTAGGTCCACATGTGGGTGGGCAGCGTTCCCATGGCTCGTCCCGCCGGGAAACCGAACTGGGCGTCCTCGGCGCAGACCACTATGTCCGTATGCAAAGCGAGGTCAGTCCCTCCGGCAAGGCAGTAACCGTGTACCTGGCTGATGACGAACTTGCGGCAGTTCCAGAGCCTGTTCCACACTGCTACTATGCCTGACATCATGTCGTCGATGTCCCGGCGTATTGTCCTCGGTCGCGCCGGTTCCTGCCTCCTCGGGGGAGGGGATATGTCATAGCCGGAAGAAAAGGCCCGGCCGGCCCCCTTCACTATGACAACATTGATGTCTTCATCATCCTCGGCGTCTGCTACGGCCTCCACCAGCTCGGAGCGCAGCTGAACGCTGAGAGCATTGAGCTTCTCGGGGCGGTTCAGGGTGACCCGCGCGATTCCATCCCCCTTCTCGTACAGGATAGTCTCGTAGTCCATTGAGTATATACCTCCCTCGCAGGCTATGATTGCGCCGGTAGAGATGTTTCTTGATGATAGCCGCATACGGCCTCTGTGGCAAGGACGCAGTGCTTGCTGCGCGGTGCCGGCACTGTTTGTGTTTGGCTGTCTTGCCGACTCGTTGCGGACGGAGCCAGGCAATCCCTGGCGCTGATGAGATTGCCGCGCCCGCCTGAGGCAGGGGCGGGATGACATCCGGTATCTGGCGTATCCAGAACCGGATATAGCCGTGCCTGAGGTTCGTTGACGGGAGGATGTGCCTGTGTTATGGTGCTACTGACGCCGTGTGCAAAGCATACTGGGGATGAGGTTCGGCGCGGGCCGCTTACTTCACCGGCAAGGAGGATGTGCAGTTGGAGTCATTGGAGCGGTTGTGGCAGGGCCCGTCATCGCCAGACCAGAATGCCGGCCGGGTGTCGCGTCGGGGGGCTGGATGGGGACGCTATGTCCTGCTGGCCGCGGCGGCTCTTCTGGTTCTCTTCATAGTCCTGAACATGGCCAAGGGGTTCTACACCGAATGGCTCTGGTTTGTGGACCTGGGCTATGGTGGGGTCTACGGCACTATCCTGGGGACCAAGGCCCTTGCCTTCCTGGTGGGAACGCTGGTCTTCGCCGCGCTCTTCTTCGGCAACATAGCCCTGGCCACCAGGCTGGCACCGCGGAGCCGTGACGGTGCATGGCCGTGGCTCATCGTTAGCCAGCTCCAGCGCCTGTCGCGCTGGAGCATCGTCCTGGGCACGGTGTTGATGAGTCTGATCTTCGGCGCGGTGGCCCAGAGCAGCTGGCTGACACTCCTGCGCGCCGTAAACGCGCAGCCCTTTGCCATCAGTGACCCCGTATTCGGCAAAGATATCGCCTTCTACGTGTTCTCCCTGCCCTTCCTCAGGCTGCTGCACGGCTGGCTCATGGGAGCACTAATCGTCACCCTGATTGGCACCCTGGGGATATACGGGCTGAGCTACGCTGTGCAGAGGGCCCGGTTTGACTTCGCGCGTCCAGTGCTGACCCACGTGGGAGGTCTGGTGCTCGCCATTCTGGGGCTGTTCGCGTGGGCGTACCGGCTGCGGATCTGGGAGCTGGTTCTCTCCAACCATGAGACGCTCTTCGGGGCCAGCTACGCGGATATGCACGCGCGCCTGCCGGCACAGTGGGTGCTGTTGGCGGTGGTCATTCTTGTCATGGGGTGCGTGGTGGTGGCGGTTGTCCGGCGCAGGCTTCGCTGGGCAGCCTACGGGGTAGCCGGCTGGGTGGTGGCTGCGATCGTGGTAGGAGTGATGTTCCCCGCGGCGGTAGAGCGGTTCCAGGTCCAGCCCAACGAGCTGGAGCGCGAAACCCCTTACATCGCCTACAACATCCAGTTCACCCGCAAGGCCTTTGCCCTGGATCGGGTGGAGGAGCAGTCCTTCCCGGCCGAGGACATGCCCACCACGCAGGAGGTGGCAGACAACCGCGAGACAATCAAGAACATCCGCTTGTGGGACCACCGTCCCCTCAAGGATACCTTCAACCAGATACAGTCAATCCGCCTGTATTATGATTTCAACGACGTTGACGTTGACCGGTATACCCTGGGGAAGGAGTACCGGCAGGTAATGCTTTCCGCACGGGAGCTTTCGGCTGAGGATCTGTCATCAGAGGCACAGACATGGGTGAACCGCAAGCTCCAGTATACCCACGGTTACGGTGTGGTGGTGAGTCCGGTAAACGAGATAAGCCCCGAGGGACTGCCGGTACTGGTGGTGCGTGACCTGCCACCAGAGGGAGACATTGATGTTACCCGGCCGCAGGTCTACTTCGGCGAGAAGACCAACGACTACGTGATCGTGGGCACGAACATGGAGGAGTTCGACTATCCTGCGCGCGACGGCAATGTCTTCGGGCATTATCAGGCCGACTCCGGAGTGAGCCTGAGCGGCTTCTTCCGGCGACTCGCCTACGCCTGGCAGTTCGGCGATCTCAACATCTTGATAAGCGGGCAGGTGACCTCGGACAGTCGCATCCTGTTCCACCGGAACATCCAGGAGCGGGTACGGCGCCTGGCCCCGTTCCTTCACGTGGACAGTGACCCCTACGTGGTGATAGTGGACGGGAGCCTGGTATGGGTCCAGGATGCATACACCATCACGGACCGCTACCCGTACTCCAGGCCAGTGGGTAACGGGCTGAACTACATACGCAACAGCGTCAAAGTGGTTATCGATGCCTATGACGGTACCACTACCTTTTACGTGGCCGATGCCGGGGACTCTCTCGTCCAGACATACCAGGCCATATTCCCCGAGCTGTTCGTCTCTGCGGATGAGATGCCGGGGTTTCTGAAGGCACACAGGCGTTACCCTGAAGGCATGTTCAACATCCAGAGCAGCGTGTACCAGACCTACCACATGCAGGACGTGCGGGTCTTCTACAACAAGGAGGACCTGTGGACCGTGCCCCGGGAGTACTACGCTGGCCGTGAGCAACTCATGGAGCCTTACTACGTCACCATGCGGTTGCCGGACGAAGAGCGAGCGGAGTTCCTGCTGATGCTGCCGTTTACACCGGTCAACAAGAACAATACCATCGGATGGCTGGCTGCCCGCTGTGACGGCGAGAACTACGGCAGGCTGCTCGCCTACCACTTTCCCAAGGATCGCCTGGTCTACGGCCCCAGCCAGATTGAGAACCGGATACAGCAGGATACCGATATCACCGAGCAGTTTGCCCTCTGGGGTCGGGGGGGCTCACAGGTGATCCGCGGAAATCTGCTGCTGGTGCCGATAGGCAGGTCCCATCTCTACGTGGAACCGGTATTCCTGCAGGCCGAGGGAGCCGGTCTGCCGGAGCTGAAGCGCGTCATCATTGCTGCCGGTGACCAGATTGCGATGGAGCCGACCCTCGACCAGAGCATTGCCGCTGTCTTCGGCACCGGGCCGCTGCCGGAGGAGGTGGACGAAGCAGAAGAAGGAGAGGCGGACGGTGTGCCGGTGGAGGAAGTGCTGCCCCCTGAGATCGCTGACCTGGTTGCGGAGGCACGTGCCCACTATGACCGTGCCCAGGAATACCTGCGGGCAGGTGACTGGGCAGGCTACGGGCGGGAACTGGATGCCCTGCAGGCAGTGCTGGACGAGCTTGAAGAGTTGGCCGGCACCGAGTAATCCCGGCCGCGGCAGGTAGTACAGGCAATGATTCTCGCCAGCATCCGTGACCGCTCGCCTTGGGGTGCACCTTTTGGATCAACCACTGAAGACTCTGGTGCAGTGTGACTTCGACGGCACCGTGACTGTCGAGGACGTGAGCTTCATGCTCCTGGACAGGTTCGCCGAGGGAGACTGGCGTTGCTGGGAGCAGAGGTATGCTGCGGGCGAGGTCTCAGTGGGACGGTTCAACTCGGCAGTGTTCCGAATGGTGAGGGCAGACCGGGAGACGATGCTTGCCCACGTTCGGAACCGCGTGGTGATCCGGCCCGGCTTTCATGAGTTCGTTCGCTTCTGCCAGGAGGAACAGCACCACCGCCTGGTGATAGCCAGCAACGGGCTGGACTTCTACGTGCAGCATATCCTGGAAGGCCTGGGCATGTCCTGGGTCGAGGCGCATGCTGCCAGGACTACCTTTCTGCCGGGTCGGCTCCAGGTCAAGTACGTCGGCCCTGACGGAACAGTGCTGGATCACGGCTTCAAGACGGCCTACACCCGGAGGTTCCTGGAACAGGGGTACCGGGTGTTATACATCGGGGACGGCGCCTCTGATTTTGAACCTGCCAGCCTTTGTCATCGCGTGTTCGCGGTCGCTGACGCCGGCAGCTTGTTGACCAGGTGTCGCAAGGCCGGCGTGGCCTGTGAGCCTTTCAGCAGCTTTCATGACGTAATCAGGGCGATGCGGTGCGGGTGATGCAACCATGAGGATAGCGCTTCACGTATGCTGCGGTGTGTGTGCCGCCGGGGCGGTTAACAGGCTGCTGTCCGAGGGCCACGAGGTCCTGGGCCTGTTCTACAACCCCAACATCCATCCCGCTGACGAGTACGAGAGGCGTCTGGCCATGGCCCGGCGGGTGTCCGCTGAGCTGCGTTTCCCCCTGGAGGTACCTCCCTATGATCCCACCGCTTGGCACGGCAGGGCGGACGCGCTGGCCAGTGAGCCGGAGGGTGGACGCAGGTGCGAGGTGTGCTTCCGGCTACGGCTGGAAAGGACCTTCCGGTATATGCTTGAGGTCGGTGGCGACGCTTTCACCACCACCCTGACGATAGGGCCGCGGAAGTCAGCGGAGGTCATCAACCGTATCGGCCTCGAGCTCGGTGGCGAGCGTTTCCTGGTGCGTGATTTCAAGAAGAAGGCGGGCTTCCAGTGTGCCGTCGAGCTGGCAAAGCAGTGGGGCCTGTATCGCCAGGATTACTGCGGGTGCGTCTATAGCGTCAGGACCGGCGGCAAGGCTAAACCAGGCCACCGGGGCTGACCCGGTGTCTCTTCTCCACGAAGCGGTGGGGGTAGCCGTGCCCCCGGTGGCGCGGCAGTCAGCCCCTGTTCTGCTACCAGACCCCGCGCAGGGTTCGCCGGGGGTGAGGCTCATCGTCGCAGAAGATCATCAGCAATCCGGGGATATACTGGTGCATGTAGTAGAAGTCCCCACCCCCGAACATTGCCCCACGCTCTCCCCGCGGGTACCAGTAGAAGGGAACCAGGCCGGCGCTGGAGGCTGCTTCGGCGAGACGCTCCGGGTCCCTCATTCCCAGTAGAGCCTGGAAGAACCGCCGGTTCTGCGTGAAAAGCTTGTCAATGGCGTCGCCTGTCCTGGGCACGGCGAGTCCTTCGTAGGTCAGCTCCCCGAGAATCGAATCGGAGTGGACGATAGTCCCCGAAAGGCTGAGGGAAGTACTGGTGCGGTCCCAGGCCCTTGATAGCTGCCTGAATACCTGCGTGGCCAGTTCATCCTGTGCGGCCAGGCGGCTGAGGGTGACATACAGGTTGGCCAGCAGGGGCAGAGAGGGGATGGACTTGCCCCGTTCCTTCAGGTAGGAGCGGCCTTCCTCCAGGGTGAAGTATAGCACCCTGCCGGCGGAATCCCGGGCGTAGTCGGCATCCAGGCTGATGTTTCTGAAAGTGACGTCATCGCCCTTCCAGGCATCATAGATGCTGACTTCGGGGACAACAAGCTTGGCCTTCGCGTGCATTGTCCGATAGCTCTCCCGGTAGCTGCGGCAGGCATGCTGACGCGCCGCGGCTACCATATTAGCGGAGATGGCCTGAGCATGCAAACCAGCCACGGAACCTGAATAGGGTCGGGCGGCCCGGAACGCATCTAGCGGAGTGGCTGCGCCCGGCGCTTGTGACGAGATGCCAACGGTGCTCATGTTATGGGCGAATCATAGGCGGCGTCGCGCCAGTTGACTTACGTATGGACAGATGGTACGTCATGTCCAGAGGTGCAGGTGGCCTTATGGTAGCTTCGACAGGATGGGCGGGACTACGTTCTGGTCCGGGACGGCCACAGCGGTGAGGCCCGATACGCGGGCGTGAGCCAATGGGTCGAGGGAGAAATACTGGGCGACGTCATCGCCAGCAGCAGCGATACCGCACGCGATTCCATCAGGTATCATTTCAGGCGTCTGGGCCAGTTGGCTGCCCGCATTCACAACCAGGCATCGGCATGGAAGCCACCAGAAGGATTCAAGAGACACTCGCTCGACGCGGATGGGTTCATGGGACCCTCTCCTTTCTGGGGCCCATTCTGGGCGTCTCCCGCCCTGAGTGCCAGCGAGCGAAGGATACTGGAGCATCTTCGCACTTGTGATCCACAACCGGCTCTCCAGACTGCCAACCGGACCCAGTACCTACAGCATGATCCACGCCGACCTGCACCCCAGGAACCTGGTGGTGAATGGGGAACGTCTGCATATCATCGATTTTGACGATGCCGGATTCGGCTGGCACATGTATGAACTGGCGGTGGGAGTGTTTGACTTCCGCGACCACCCGCTTGTCGCAGAAACGGCCGCTTTGCTGCCCCTGTTTCTGCTGGTGCGCACACTGGCGCTTATCGGCTGGTTCGCCGACCGGCCGGAGGTGGCGAAACCATCTGCCGCCAGACCACTGGTAGAGAGGGCAATTCGCCTCTCCGCCGAATTCAACCTCTGACAGTTCTCGGATAGCGCACACGCGCTGGACACCTCACCCGGACGCAGCATCTCGGAGACACGGTCAGACACGGAAGCATTGCCCGATCAACGCTCGGCTTCATCAAGCATCAGTCTTGTTGGGTCAACAATATAGCGCAATGTTCACTCACCGGGTCGTGGACGTAACATCAACAAGATTCT
>Ga0180434_10001591_pt1 | contig 31959 bp, 27 predicted proteins | sample SS_ome_7_FD_132453 | JGI IMG/M metagenome (GOLD analysis project Ga0180434, IMG submission 132453) | Hypersaline lake sediment archaeal communities from the Salton Sea, California, USA - SS_1_D_2 metaG | ecosystem: Environmental > Aquatic > Non-marine Saline and Alkaline > Hypersaline >... | reverse complement strand
TCAAATCGATCCTGACGCCCGCGGGCCTGGTGCCTCGCGTGCGCGCCGACCTGCAATTCGCGGATAGCCTCGGTACCGCAAAGGCCCGCGTCGGCATCAACCGCATGCGCTACTCCGTCCGCCCCGGCGTCTACGCCGTCGGGAATCCCACAAAGGACTCCCCCGTTCTCGTCTCCGCTAACTACAAGATGAGCTTCGACCATCTCCGCAGCGCCATGGCCGGCAGGGACGCCTGGATAATGGTGCTCGACACGAAGGGCATCAACGTGTGGTGCGCCGCGGGCAAAGGCACGTTCGGCACCGACGAGATCGTGAACAGAATATCAGCCACGAACCTAGACCAAGTCGTCGCCCACGGAACGCTCATCCTTCCCCAGCTTGGCGCGCCCGGCGTCGCCGCACACCGTGTCAAGGAGCGCACGGGGTTCCGCGTAGTCTACGGCCCCGTTCGCGCGAACGACCTGCCCGCATTTCTCGACGCAGGCATGAAAGCCACCCCCGAAATGCGCCGCATCAGATTCACTTTCCGCGACAGGCTGGTTCTCGTCCCCATGGAGTTGGTCCTCGGGCCGAAATACCTCCTGCTCTTCCTCGCCGCTCTGTTCTTCCTCGGAGGCCTGGGGCGCGGGGGCTATTGGTTTCAGAACGCGCTCACGACAGGCCTCGCCGCCGTCGTGCTCAGCGTTCTCGGCTTTCTTGGCGGCGCGGCCGTCGCTCCCATGCTGCTCCCCTGGCTCCCCGGGCGCGCATTCTCGATCAAAGGTGCTGCCGTCGGCCTGGTCCCGGCCATCGCCTATGCCGCTTACCGGATTCTCGGCTCCGAAGGCACAGCGCGAGCCCTGGAAATCATTCCCTGGTTCCTCATCGTCCCTGCCCTCGCCGCCTTCTACGCCATGAACTTCACCGGCTCGTCAACCTACACTTCGCTCTCCGGCGTGAAGAAAGAAATGCGCGTCGCCCTCCCTGTTCAGATCGCCGCCGTCGTGCTCGGCATCGGCTTGTGGATTGCGGGGCGTTTCGTATAATTGAATAGGAGGAGGGGCGCGATGCCTCAGCTACGATACCTGGAAAACGTGGCCACTCTGGTTCTCGACCGCGAGAAATGCATCGGCTGCGGCATGTGCGCCGAAGTATGCCCTCACGCCGTGTTCGCAATCGAAGGCAAGAAGGCGAAGATAATCGACCGCGACGCGTGCATGGAGTGCGGCGCTTGCGCCGGCAACTGCCCTGTAGCCGCGATTTCCGTCAGGTCCGGCGTCGGCTGCGCCACCGGAATAATCATCGGCGCCCTCCGCGGCACCCAGCCCACGTGCGACTGCTCCGGCGACTCAGGCACCTCGTGCTGCGGATAGCTAGACAACCCGCTCCAGCAGCCTTCTCGACTTCCCGTCCAGCCGCCTCCAATCCGCAATCCTGTACCGGTTCCCGTCCACGTCCGGGATCAGCAGCTCCCCCTCCCCCAGATCCTCCATCTCGTCCCTTATCCCCTTTGCCACGAACTCCCTCCTCCCCCGGTCCGTGTCCACGTCGAAATAGATCGCCCCGAACTCCTCCCTCAAGCTCCGTATCCTTCTCACCACCGGCACGAAGTAGTGCCCGCCGACGGCATCGGCCGCCGCCTTTCGCGAATCCTCATCCAGCTCACCGGGATCCGCGACCAGTCCGATCACCCGATCCTTGGCGTTCAGCAATCCCAGGTAGTGATCCGGATCCGAAAGCGGGAACGCCCGCACCACCTTCACCTCGGGATACGAACGGTCCCTCTCCAACGTCAGGCGCAACCGCCCCGAATTGTCCTTGAACAGCTTCAACTTCTTCGGATCCAGGAACACGAAATCCGGCTCCCTGTCCATCACCGGTTTCGTTTCGCTTTGCGGTTCCATGTTGCTGTTTCCTATCCGCCGACCGCCGTGATTGACGATAGCTTCGACTGCATTTCCACCAGCTTCTTGTAGGTTCCGTCCTTGGCCGCGTCGTTCAGCGACTTGGCCACCTTTCCGAATTTCTCCGACATCGAGTTCGAGCACCGCAGCACCTCCACCTTCTGCGTCTTCGTCTCCGCCTCCAGCACAAGCTGCCCCACCAGGTGCACCGTCTTGACGGATTTCACCTCGTCAAGCGGCACCTCCACCTCGGGCCCGTCCGCCGCGCCGTCGTCGGAGAAAGTCATCACCCGCTCGCCCGTGACGGCCAGCCATCTCCGCCCGAACGAACGCCCACGCTCGATATCCGTATAGGTGAGCAGTATCAGTTCCTCGCTCGGCCGGAGGAACCGTCTGATTTGTGATTCGTGATCAGTCATGGCTTAACACCAATAGGCAGAATAGAGAGAGCACAGCGTGGAAACAGAGGGGTGGCTCCCCTCAAGCAGAAGCGCCCGCTGAGCAGATTATTCCAGGGGCCTTAAGATCATCGCGCTTGGCTTTCCTTCGTTGAAAGCCGCCGCCCTTCCGGCGACACATCCCATCCGGCGCCCGTTATTATGGATATCAGCCCAAAACTGTCAACACCTTTTTTCCACAGCGCGCGGGAAACTTAACCTTCGCGATTTGCCCTGCCCAGCTGCTCCGCGTGTTGGAACGGCGCCGTCCCGGCCACGATTGTCACGGGCCGTGCATCACCTCTCCCAGCAGGTAGAGATCCCCCTCCGAGGTGCAATAAGCCACCACATCCCCCGCGCCGTTCTTGAAGATGAATGACCCCTCGGGCGCTGTAAGCGGTGCTTGGCTCTTGTGCATGGAGCCGGCGAGATTCAGATTCCCATTCTCGTCAATCGACATCACAACCGCGCCTCCCGGGCTCTTCACGAGAAACTCGTTCGCCAGACTTGCGCGTGGTGCAGCGTGCCCGCAGACGGTTCCCGCCAGGAAAAGGCTCCCTTCCCGATCAATCTCTGCGACGGCTTCGCCCAGACTGCTGAAAACTCTGAAGCGCGGCTGCGCCTTGGTCTCGTAAGACACATTGGGCGCGAACTCCAGCGTGAGGACGATGTCGTGCTCGTAATCCTCGGCCTCGCTGCATGCCTCCGTTAAGTGCGTGAGCCTGAACTTGTTCGGATTCTGCGACCAGGCGTTGCCTGTGAGTTCAACTGCCACGAAGAATGCCTTCGACGCACCGTGCGCCAGTCGCACGAGAGGCTCCTCGTCCGAGAAGCTCACGACCTGCTTGCCGTCGTCGAGCGAGAGAGTCTCCACGGATGCGACCAGCGTGTCCACGCCGGGCTCGAAAATCCCCGAGCCGTCGTCCATGTAAACGTAGAGATTCTCGATGAGCGCGTTGGCCTCGCCGCTGGTCAGGGGGTCACCTTCGCTTTCCTCCAACAGCAATTCCAGAGCCGCCAGCTCCAGCTCCGCATCCCCGGCTCGGCCTCTGTGCAACGCAAACACCTTCAGAATGTCGTCGGTCTCGCCCTGGGCAAGCCTGAACGGCCCCGTATCCAGCGTGGGCAGCGCGGACTGCCCGCCCTTGTTCGGGTACCACGCTATCTTGCCGCCTTCGCTGGCGGCGGATAGAGCGTCAACATCCCCGTCCCCGTCCACGTCCGCCGCACATACCGCATCCGCGCCGTCCGCCCAGGCTGAAACCACGTGCTCGACGAACGTCGGCGGGGAGCCACCGTCGCTCTCGTGCCACGATACAGTGTCGTCTTCACGCGAAGCGGAAAGCACGTCCACGTCCCCATCCTCGTCCACGTCTCCCGCGAAGACCGACGCTGCTCCGCTTGCGGTGGCGCATATCATGTGCTCCACAAACGACGGGGACGGCCCCCCCGAATTCTCGTACCATCGAATAACCCCGTCCAGACTCGACGCGGACACCACGTCCATGTGTCCGTCTCCGTCGACGTCGCACGCATGAACGCTCTCCACGCCGTCGGCCGCCGTGAAGATTGCATGTTCGGTAAATGACGGGGGAGCCCCCCCGTCGCTCTCGTGCCAGGCCACAGTGTCGTCTTCATATGATGCCGATAGAATGTCCACATCCCCGTCGCTGTCTACATCGGCGGGGAAGACACAGGTCGCCGCATTCGTCGTGCCGGAAACCGCCCGTTCAGTGAATGATGGCGGTTTCCCCCCATCGCTCTCGTACCAGGCTACCTTGTCGTCGTGGCGCGACGACGAGATGATATCCACGTCCCCGTCTCTATCCACATCTGCGGTGCAGACGCAACTCGCGCCGTCCGCCGAGGAGGCGATCCCGTGCTCGGCAAATGAGGGCGGAGAGCCGCCGTCACTCTCGAACCAAGCCACTGTGTCGTCATTCTGCGATGCGCAAAGGACGTCCGTATCCCCATCGCCGTCAACATCCGCTGCGCAAACCGCACACGCCCCATCGGCCTCTGTGGAGAGTATGCGCCTAGTGTATGACGGCACCGGAGCGCCGTCGCTCTCGTACCACCCCACCGTGTCGTCGTCCTGCGACGCGCAGAGGACGTCAACATCACCGTCTCCGTCCACGTCCGCCGCACACACGGAATTGGCTCCGGCGCATTCTTCGGAGATGACCCGCTCCTCCGGAAACGCCGCGCTCCGGTGGATGGTCTTGTTCTCGACCCAAAACAGGTCATCGACCACATCCGAGCCGGCCACCACATCTTTGTCCCCGTCCCCGTCCAGGTCCGCCACGAAAAAGCGGAAGCAGTGCCCGCTGCTCGGCAGGACGATTCGCTGGGTGAATGCCGCCGGCGAGCCGCCGTCGTTCTCGAACCACGATATGCCGTTTTCCTCGTAGGGAAACGGGGATTCCAGAAAGTCCACGTCTCCATCGCCGTCGAAGTCCGTGGCCCACACGCACCATGGCCGGTCCTCGGTGCTGAGGGCGTGTTCGGCGAAAGTCGGCGGAGTACCTCCCTCGTTCTCGTACCAGCGCACTCGGTCTTCATCGTATGCGAATGGTATCGACGCGGCTATGTCCATGTCGCCGTCGCGGTCGATGTCTGCAACGTGCACCGCGGTCGCTCCCGGGGCGTCAGGGTCTATAACGTGTTCCGTGAACAAAGGCGGCGAAGCCCCGTCGTTTTCGTACCACTTGACCTTGTCACCGTCCCGCTCCGGCGCGACGAGGTCGACGTCTCCGTCTTCGTCGATGTCAACCGGGAAAATCGTGTACATCCGATCGGCGCTGTACGTTATCACCTGCTCGGTGAACGTGGGCGGTGAGCCCCCGTCGCTCTTACCCCAGGAGAGCTTGCTGTCAATCTCGGACGAGTAGACGATGTCCACGTTCGCGTCCCCGTCGATGTCTGCGGCGGCAACGTCCAGCCCCCTCCGGGATAGCACGATCAGGTACGCAGTGAATGTCGGCGACGCGCCGCCGTCGCTCTCGAACCACATGATGTTGCCCCCACCGGCCGTCGTGAGCGAACTCGCCAGAATGTCCAAGTCCCCGTCCTTGTCCAAATCGGAGACGCAGACCTGAAAGGCGCCGTCCAGCGGCCCATCCTCCGTCCCTCCGGGCCCGTCGGGGTCCTCGGTGATGATATGTTCGACGAAACAGGGCGGAGAACTCCCGTCGTTCTCGTACCACGCCAGCTTGTCCAAATCGGCCGACGTGGCAACCACGTCCAGGTCGCCGTCCAGGTCCATATCCGCCACATGCACCCCGTCCGGGTTCCCCTGCGCCTTTGAGATTACTGAGCGGCCCCCAAACGGTATCTCCCTCCCTTGACCCCACTGCGTCACGACCGCGAACGCCAGCAGGAGAGCGCACAGCCTCAGAATGAAAGGTGGGAAGTGAATCTGACCCTCGCGAAACCGGGTTCTTCGCAGCTCCCTGTCCATGGCTCCCCCCCAAGTCGCTCATGTGTTCAGGGTCCGCACGACGCCATTATTCCAACAATATCACGGGTAGATGTAAAGGGGAAAATGGCGAGGATTGCACCTCGCCGCAGGGCCCGACGCCAGCCCGCTAGCTCTTGCGCCTGCACGATAGCAGAAGCACATCATCCGAAAACCGGACTTCCTTGCAGAGATCGAGCAAAGAGTCACGAAACGCGCTCATCGCCCGCTCCCCCTTACCCCACTCAATCTCCCCTGCCTTCTCGGCCAGCCCCGCAGACCCCAGCATCTGCCCCTCTTTGTCTTGGATGTCCGTTGCCCCGTCGGTATAGAGAAGTATGGTCTCCCCCGCCCCTAGCGCGGCATCCAGCGTCTCGTAGGATTCCTCCTCCATCAGCCCCAGCGGCATGCCTCCCCCCTCGAGTGTCTCCGTGGGTTCACCTGGCGCGATCTTCAGCGGCCTCGGATGTCCCGCGTTCGCGTACCGCACAACTCCCTTCTTGCCTTCCACCACCGCGTACACCGCAGTCGCAAATACTTCATCCAGCGCGATCGCGGACAGCGCCTTATTAGCTGCTCCCATAAACTCTCCCGGCTTCACCGCCAGCCGACGCAGGTTGTCCGAAATGGACCGCAGAACCATCGTGTAAAGCGCCGCGCTCATGCCGTGCCCTTGCACGTCCGCCACCAGAATCCCCACCGTCTCTGGACCGACCTCGCGCACCTCGTAGAAGTCGCCGCCGACCAGCCCCAGCGCATCGTACTGCACCTGCACCTCCAGCGTCTCCAGCTTAGGAAGCTCAGGCGTTTGGATATGGAGTTGGATCCGTCGCGCTAGTTCCAGGTCCGCCAGGTTCTCGCTCTCGTCCCGGAAAATCTCCACCCCGCCGATGACCCTGCCCTCGTCGTCGTGCAGCGGTGCCGTGGATACGCTGACAGGAATCCGCCCTTGGTCCTTAGTCATGGCGTAAATCACGGCTGGCATTCGTGTCGGCGAATCGTTCACCATCGTCCGGTACAGCGGGCATAGGTCCGTTCTACACAGCGAGCGCCCTTCCTTGTCTACGTGACTAAGGATACTGTCCCGGCACCTGCGGCCCACCACTTCATCGCGCGAATATCCCGTGATCTCCTCCGCCCGCCGATTCCACAGCACTATGCACCGGTCGCGGTCGGTTATGTAGACCGCGTCGTTCAGGTAATCCAACACCCGCTGCAGCACGCCAAGATCGAGAGGGAATTCCTCCGGCATGAGTGCTCCAACCTCCTCCGCGCCGCTTCTCACCAAGCAGTCTACCCCCGCCAATCCGGTTCCCGCAACCTCACGTCCCTCCCTTTCCTCATTTCAGCGACCTCTCCCGTCCACGTACACCCTTTCTTATCGCGCCGCAAAGCCGTCCCTAGACGATCAGATGTTGGATAAAAAGAAAATGGTAACCTTTTGCGCTCTGGAAGGTCATAATTGTGGAGGACCGGGCAGGACTCTTGCGTGCGCGCTTGGACGGCTTTGGGGCCACCCTACGAAGCCTCTCTAACCACACGCTACCAGCAAGGGCGGCAGATGATCCTGAGACCGCGGTGCTCTTTGCGGCGGCATTGCGCAGCCTTGGCCCTCTGGATGCTTTTTCTCCAAACCCCCTTCGCCCAGGCCGCTACGGTGGTCGTTGACCCATCTATCGAGTACCAGCAGATCCACGGCTTCGGCGCGTCCGTCGCTTTCGTAGAGAGTTCTCTCGTTGCTCTACCCGAGCCAAAACGCTCCGAGGCGCTCAATCTTCTCTTCGGCGATCTCGGCGCCAACATCCTTCGCCTCCGCATAAACGCTGACTTCGAGCGCGGAAACGAGAACGCCGACCCGTTCAACACTAATCTCTCTAATTACACCTGGAGCACAAACGCCGACGCCCGCTGGGTTACCCAGCAGGCCCTGGCCCTTGGGAACATCGACACCGTCTGGGCTGCCTCCTGGAGCCCCCCCGGCTGGATGAAAGACAACGGCGATGACTCCAACGGGGGACACGTCCTGCCCTCCATGTACGATGAGCTCGCCGAGTTTTACTACGCCTACGCCCACGGCATGGAAAGCCTCTACGGCATTCCCATACACATGATCAGTCTTTTCAACGAGCCCGGATTCGAGACGGTTTACGAGTCGACCGAGACCACCCCCGCCGAGTACAGGGACATTCTCAAGGTCGTGGGGCAGCGGTTCGTCGACGAGGGACTGACCGATATTGGGTTCCTCGGTCCCGACACGATCAATCCCAATCATCCGACCTCAGGTGGCAAGTCCTTCCTCGACGCGATAATCGGCGACCCTCTAGCCGCTTCATTCCTAACCATCGGCGCTACGCACCAGTACGGCGAATCCGGCCATTTCGACTGGGCGGGCTTCGCTACCCGCTGCCAGTCTCTCAACGTGCCCGCTTGGCAGAGCGAAATGGCCAAGCTCGACGACGCGACCGACGATATCGCCGGCGCTCTCGAGATGAACTGGTGGATGTGGATTGCCTTCACCCAGGGCAACTGCTCGGCCTGGAACCACTGGTCCTACTACTGGAACTACGCTGAAGGCCACGGGCAGGCCTTCATCTCAATAACCGGCAGGCCTCCCACCGACTTCATAATCCCCAAGCGCTACTACGCCTTCAAGCAGTTCTCCCGCCTCGTCCTTCCCGGCAGCGTCCGGGTGTACGCCGCCACCGACAATCCCGACCTCTACGTCCTCGCCTTCGAGCACCCCGACGAGTTGGTGATCGTTGCATTCAACCGCACCGACTCGGCCATCCCCGCCACCTTCTCCGTTTCAGGCGTTGTAGGGGACGCCGTTCACATCAGATCTTCCGCCACCGAAGATTACGCCAGGAAGCCGGACCTCCCCGTCGTCGGCCAGAGCTTCAGCCTCAACATCAATGCCGAAAGCATAAGCACTTTCGTCGTCCCCACCTCCCCCACCCTTGCCAGCGCCTTCTGCGTCCGCGGTCCCGGCGGGGGGAAGCTCGCCGCCTTCACCGACAGCGGCAACCTGTTCCTCAAAGGATTCCTCACCGAGCAGGCCTCTCCTCAGAACACCTCCGCGCCGGAGTTCCTTGTCAAGAGCGCATCTGGCCAGCCCGTCCTCGCCCTGGGCACCGACGGAAACATGACCATCGCTGGCTCGCTTCACACCGGCCAGTTGCCCCTCCTCCCGACTTCCTCTCCTGAACTCGTTCTGAAGGGCCGCTCCGGCAGAGTCGTCGCCGTCATCACCTCCTCCGGCGACGTCTATCTTCGGGGTTACGCCTGGATCGGCACGACTTTCTAGGCGGCCGTTCCTGCTCGCAGGTCCATAGTCTCACACGCACTCCCGTTAAGCTCTCCAGCACCCTGCCGTTCAAAACGACCCGGAAATGGGGTAGAATGAAGAATCAAGCCGATTCCTGGTGCGGGGAATCACGGGGGGGTACATTGTCTGAGCAAAGCCCGAAAGGCAGAGGTTTCATGCGCCTCATGGGCTTCACTCGTCCCCACGCCGGGAAGCTGGCCGAAGCCATCGTATGCATGGTCATCATCAGCTTCATCATGCTCAGCATACCGTGGGGCTTCAAGGTCATCATCGACACGGCCATACCAAACCAGAACTTCTGGCTGATCACCTGGGTCCTCGTCGCAATTCTCCTTCTTCATGCCTTTCGCATGGTCTTCTACTACGTCGGCCGGTATCTCGTCGTTTTCGTCGGCCAGCGAGTGATCTTCGACCTTCGCGAGCAGCTTTTCGGGCACGTCCAGCGGCTTTCCATGCGATTCTACGACGAGCGCGGCACCGGCGAGATCGTCTCCCGAGTTATGAGCGACGTCGGCACCCTCGAAGGACTCCTCGAAATGGGCGTCGTTCGTCTCGTCACCAGCCTGCTCACCCTGGTTGTCGTTCTCGTCGTCCTCTTCTTGATGAACTGGCAGATGACCCTCCTCGCCCTCACCATATTGCCCCTCCTGGGACTCGTTATTGCCTTCTTCCGAAGCAGGTACAAGCAAGCCAGTCTCGACGTGCGCGAAAACGTCGCGCGCATGCACGAGAAGCTCATGGAGGTGATTCCCGGCGCAAAGATCGTCAAGGCGTTCGCCGCCGAGCACCGCGAGAAGAAAGTGTTCGACCAGATCCTCCAGCGAGGCGTCGACCTCAACATCACCCGCGGCGTGCTCGGCATACATTACATGATATGGAGCCAGTACGTGGTCGCCGCCGGAACCGCCTTCGTGCTCTGGTTCGGCGCCAGGATCGCCATCTCCGACCCGGAAACTATGTCGATAGGCGAACTCGTCGCCTTTTATGCGATGGTCAACATGCTCTACACCCCCGTTCGCGAGCTCGCCATGATGATGCAGCAGATAATGCCCGCCCGCGCAGCCACCGAACGCATCTTCGAAATCCTCGACCTTCAGCCCGACATCGTTGACGGGCCCGATGCCATCGTCGTTAGTGAACTCCTCGGCGAGGTGGAATTCCAGAATGTCAGCTTCTCCTACCGAGACAAGAGCCCCGTTCTCAAGGACGTTAGCTTCAAGGTCGGAGCTGGAGAGAAGGTCGCTCTCGTCGGCCGCAGCGGCTGCGGCAAGACCACGATCACCAACCTCCTTATTCGCCTCTACGACCCCGACGAAGGCCGCATCCTCGTAGACGGCAGAAACATCCAGCACCTTCGCATGCGGTCCTATAGAAAACAGATCGGCCTCGTCATGCAGGAGGCCATCCTTCTCGGCGGAACCATCGAGGACAACATCTACTACGGCAACCCCAACGCGTCACCGGAAGATGTTCTCAGAGCCGCCGAGGATGCAAACGTGCTCGAGTTTGCCAGAGAATTGCCCAAGGGCCTCAAGACTCCCGTCGGAGAGTTCGGCGCACAGCTCTCCGCCGGGCAGAAGCAGCGCGTCGCCATCGCCCGAGCTCTCCTCATCAACCCCAGCATCCTCATCCTTGACGAAATGACCTCCGCTCTGGACACCGTCACCGAAATGAAGGTTCAGCAGGCGCTGGACCGCCTGATGGAAAACCGCACGGTTTTCGTCATCGCCCACCGTCTGTCCACGATCCACGGCGCCGACCTGATCGTCGCTCTTAAGGCCGGGCGCATCGTACAGCTCGGGCCTCCCGACGAACTCATGAAACAACCCGGCCTATTCAGACAACTTCTGGAGGCCGGGCCCGAATCTTGGGAACTGCCCGAGCTCGACGAGGAAGCCACCTCCCAGTCCAGGGAAGCCACTTCCCTGAACCAGGGAACCACTTCCCAATCCCGGATCGCCTGAAGGGTTTACCCATGGAATCCGTGCTCAGAATGCGCTTCATCGCGATGTTGCTCGCCGTTCTGCTGGCGAGTCTCGTCGGCGTCCTCGCCGTGATCCGCATCGACGAGAAGGTCGCCGCCTCCGGCGAGGTCGAGTCGGTCGGGTTCGAGGAAGTGCGTGCTAGGGAGGCGCAGATCATCGAAGAGATCACCGTCGACGAGGGCGACGAGGTCGAAAAGGGCCGGCTCCTCGCCAGGCTCGACTCCCGGGACCTTCAAGAGGCGCTCGCGCAGCAGGACGAGGCTCTCGAACTCCTTCGCTCGCAGAGGCTCATGGCCGTAGCGGCACTCGATAAGGTCACCGCCATCCCCTTCGAGAAGCGACTCGAACTGGCGCGGCTGAATGTCGAACGGGCGAAGGAGCGACACAACAACGCCGTGGACCAAACCCAGAGAGTCATGGAGCTCCTCGAGAAAGCCTTCGCATCCAAACGCGAGCTGGAGCTTTCACGCTCCGCCGAGAGGGTTGCCGCTCTCGAACTCGAAGCCGCCCAGCGCCAGTTGGAGATGGCTGAGCAGGACCCCGAACGCAAAGACATCGAAAAGGCCCAAGGCCAGGTAGCCCACGTCGATGCCCAGTTGGCGGCGGGTCAGGACGAACGAAAGCGTCTCGCCCTGCGCCTCGAAGAACGTCAAATACTCGCTCCCCGCGACGGGCGAATCGTCAGCATTCCCTTCGATGAGGGCGAACGCCCCGCCACCGGAGATGTGCTCTTCGCCATCGACGGCGGCGGCGGATGGATCGTCAAGCTGCACATTCCCGAAGACGCTATCGGCAAAGTGGAAGTCGGACAGAGGGTCATGATCTCTTCCCCCGCCTATCCCTATCGCCTCTACGGCTACGCACAAGGCGACCTTGCCTTCGTCGGCGAGAGCGCCGTCCGCGAATCCTCGTCTGCCTATTTCTTCGGCGTCGTCGCGGTCACCGACTCCCCGTTCCCTCTCAAAAACGGCTCCACCGTCCGCGCCGAGATCGTCATCGACCGCCTGTCCCCCTTCCAGCTCATATTCGGAAAGAGAACCACACCCTAGATGTCGCGCAAAGCTTGCGTGGGGATCCGGGTTGCATATCCCCGTTGGGAGTCCGACATGAAAGCCAAGGACATCGCAAAGGTATTCGAGGAAATCGCACCTGTCTCCACCGGCCTCCCCGGCGACCTCCAGGGACGCGTGCTGGGGTTCCGATTCGGCGACCCTGATATCGACGTCACCGGCGTTGGTGTTGCGTGGTTGCCCTCCATCGAGGTGATTCAGCAAGCGGTCGAGCAAGACCTCAATTTCATAATCGCCCACGAGCCGGGGGTATTCATAAGAAACGACTCATCTTATTGGCACTCCGCCTTGATGCCGGAGACCAACCCAGCCAATCTTCGGCGCAAGAAGCTCCTCCTCGAACACAACATCTGCGTTTACACTGCCCACTCCAACTGGGACCTCCAGCCCGACGTCGGCATGTTGCCCACCATCGCAAAGGCTTTCGGGCTCACAGATGAGATCTCGCGCGATATCGCCGTCGGCATCTACGCCGTGGCCGAGATGACCTTCGGAGACCTCATCGCTCAGGTCAAGAAGGCAACCGGCATCAACCTTCTCCGCGTCTGGGGTGACAGGGGGCGACCGGTCCGCAAAGTCGGCCTGGGCTTCGGCGGCATGGGAGGCGTAGTAGATTCGCTGGTCATCAACGGCGTCGATGCTGGCATTCTTGGCGCGGTGAATGAATTCGACTTCATGCACGCCCGCGAAAACGACGTCCCCGTGATCGAAGCCACGCACCTCGTGACCGAAAGTATCGGCTTCCGCTCCGTCGTCACCGAACTCAACAAAAGGCTCCCCGGTCTCCGCATTCAGTTCCTCGAAGTCCCATTCAGTTACGAGCTTGCGTGAGCCCTTCCGGCCTGCCCCTTCGCCGAACCGTTCCGGATCCCGGAGCAACGGCGCCCTCCCTGTTGACATGTGACCCCACCGGCGTAATATTGGACATCTCCCTGGCGCTGGTGTGGAGAGCAAACGTTGCACTCGCGCATCCGCTGCACCAAACGCCACCGGTGCCCCTGCGCCCTGCTGCTGGTAGTGTTGCTCCCGTTCCTATTTGCCGCCAATTCCCAACCGGAGCCCCAAATGATAAAGGCCGTGTATCGAAGTGATCTCTACGGGCTCAAGATCGATTCCGGCGCACAGCGCGTCAGTTGCCGCTCCCTTCGCTTCCTGGCTTGCCCTCCAGAGAGCAGAGGGCAGACGCGCCGCAAGGTCGATGCCTCCCGCGAAACTATACCCGTCGGCGCGAAGGCCGAAGCGATCTACCTCCTCGGCATGTACAACCACGGGTGGGACCACGGCCTCGCCCACTGGGGTGAGCATCCCGAATTCAAGAAAGACCGGCCCGACCGAATCCTGATCGGCGATGCGCTTGGCGGGCTTGAAATCAAGTATGCCGACAGCACCAGCGACATAATCCCTCTCGTCATGGGCGCAACCATCTGGTCCGTGAGCCACTGGGCGTTCGGACCCTCGAACAGTGTGATGAAGCCCGTCAAAGAGCCCTTCGCGTCGCGTCCTGAGTACGCGGCGGTTCTTCGCGAAAGCCTCCTGTTGCACGAGGACGGCGATGTCCCCCGCGACGGAAAGGAGTATGCGCACTTCTACCTCGCCCTCAAGCCACGCCCCAAGAAGATTCGGGAAGTGATCATTCACGACAACGAATCCATCAGGGGTCGCCCTCTGGTCTCCGCAATAACGCTCGCGTCCCCCGAGCCTGTGTCCGGCCTCGAATACTTCGGCACGTGCACCGTATTTGAATCTGCCCTGGAGACGAGGCTGGACGTAACCAGCCCCGCAAACTGGTCGCGTCAGCTCCACGCCCTCTCACGTGCTATGTATACTCGCGAGGAGGACCTGCCCGACCGGGTCTCTTTGCTCGACTTCCCCGATGACCTCGACGCTGTCCGCATCCGCTTCCTCGGCGGTGGGCGCTGGGGCGATATGCTCTCCAACATCTGGGTCGCCAATCTCACCCAGATGGACCAGAAATTCGTCAGCGGCACCGGCTTCTTCGGCGAAACCGGGACCGACACTCCCTGGTACGGCGGGTACCAGGGCATCGGCACTTGGGCTCCGGATACCGGCGTCTACTCCCGCTGGTGCTACGGCAGATCGTCCGACCATCTCGCCACCGTCGTGCTTCGATGTGTCCACGATCCCCAGCGCTGGACCAGCTTCGTCGATTACGTTGACGGCTGGCTCTATTTCTACCGGACTAATCATGACCCCGACAAAGGCCCTCCCAACGAGACTCTCGATATCGAGAGCTACCCCGAGGATGCGCCCCCGCACTGGGGCTTCGTGATGAATGTACCCGGAAGCTGGCCCAAATGGCTCATCAACGAAATCCCCGGCGACGAGGAGATGGACGGTCACGGCGCGACCGCCGTCGCCCGCTACCTTTCCTGGCGCATGATGGGCTGCCCAGTCGGAGATTGGCTCACGACCCCGCGAGATCAGGTCTACGGAAAGAGCCGCTGGGATTCCACCCGCGACGCCGCCGAGTTCATCTGCTGGCTCATGGACTACACCGGCCGCGACGTGATCTGGAGCGAAGGCGAATCCACCGGTTGGGGCGGAGGACCCCAGCTCCTGCGCGTGCCCAAGAACATGCCGGACAAGACCGACGCCAACGACAGAATCAAGAAATACGCCGAAGCGAACATGTACGAGGTCTACCCCACACACGTGTGCATGGTGGCCCTTCGCTGCTCGGCCGAGATCGCCGGCGCGATGGCCGAGGACAAGCTCGCCGCGAAGTGGCGCTCGTACGCAGACCGCATTCGGGACGCAATGATCAAAGACCTCACGATCGGGGAAGGCCCCGACGCTGTGTGGCGCTGCACCCTTTCCGTCTTCCCCAGCGGCCAGGAGGCCCTCGCCCCCGCATGGTTCGCCGGCTACTTCGACGGATGCGATCCGCTCCGCTGGGACCCCCAGATTGCCGCCATCACCAGGAACTACCTCCGCAGGCAACTGGCCTCCAAGCCTGGCACCAGGGTCCCTCTCGCCATGGGCTACGGACAGGGATGGCTCACCCACGCTGCGCTTCTTCTCGACGAGATGGATGCCGCGGGCGAATGCCTCACCAACATCGCCAGGTACACCTACGACAAGAACATGAACTACGTCGATGAGGCTCGAGGCATCGATTGGCGCAAGTGGCTCTGGATAGTCCCCGAGGGAACCCACGTCCTTCCCGACGGAAGCTGGTACCGCGTAGGCGACCTCAGCAACGGCGCAAACCAGGGCCCCGCCATTCACGCACTCGAAGCCTGCGCCGGCGTAGACGACACTGACCTCTCGGCACTCAAGATCCTCCCCCGCGTCCCCGAACCCCTCACCGGCATCGAGGTCTCCAATTTCCTTGCGCTCGTTCAGCAGGACGGCGAAGTTCGCGTCGCCCGCATCGCCTTCACTTATGTTAGGGACGAGCGCTTCACCCTTTCCAGCGACCTCAATATCCCCCATCTGGCCATTCGACTCGGCCCTTTCGGCAGCGACGCAGCCGCCCGCGCTGCAATCCGGAACGGCGCGTCCCCCGATGGCTCGACCCATCGCATCGTGGCCTCTGGCCGCTTCAGGGGAACCGACGCATATTGGCTCTGGGTGGAAAACTTGGCGGATACCACTAGCGTCAGCATCTCCTTGAGCGCAGAATAGATATCTGCCGTGTGTGCAGTCTCATCCCTCCCTGGCGCGCGGAACAGCAACCTTAGTTGTTGCAGGAGGGTAAGCACGTGCTGACAGGCGTTTCTTACATGGGGCATCACAACCCCAAGCACCTCAAGACCGACCTCGAAGAGATGAAGGACCTTCAACTGGACGACGTTCTCGTCGCCGCGCAGGAGAATGACTTCGTCCATTTCCCCGGCAAGCTCAAGTACCTTCCTCCCATCGCCAAGGAACTCGGCATCCGTCCCATCGCCATCTTCTGGGGCGTCCTGAACCTATTCGGCGGCGGCCGCTCCAGCCAGTTCCTTCTCGAACACCCCGAAGGCTTCCAGGTGAAGGCCGATGGCGCCCACTCGCCGCTTGGCTGCTACATGAATCCTGCCTGCGTCGGTCGCATCAAAGAAATGATCGACACAATTGCCGAGCGCGGATTCGAAGGCTACTTCGTCGACGAGCCTGCCGAGCTCAGGGACTGCTATTGCCCTTCGTGTCGCTCCAGGTTCGACGAGTGGTACGGGGGCGACCTCGCCGCCGCAGACGATGACACTCGCAAGGAGTTTCGTCAGCGATGTGTCATCGGGTACGTCAAGGACATCGCCGACTACTGCAAGGCTAACCATCCGAATCTCGAAACCATGTGCTGCCTCATGCCCCACCAAACTTCAATGTGGCCGAAGGCAGCCGAACTCGAAAGCCTCGACAACCTCGGCACGGACATCTATCTGGTCAACAAACCCGGCGACGTAGAAAACATGACTCCCCTCGTCAGGCAGATGGCTTCCCTCTGCAAGCAGAACGGCAAGGTGCACCACGAGTGGCTCCAGTGCTGGTTCGCCAAGACCGGAAACGAAGAGCGCATTCTCCAGCAGGGGAAAATACTCGTCAGGGAGCAGCCCGACGCAATGTACGTCTGGGCTTGGCAAGCCCAGATCGGCGTTGACGAAGAAGCCGACGCCCCGGCACTCGCTTGGTCCAAGGCCGTGGAAGTGCTGAAGATGGCGAAGGAGTAGCATCCGCATCATTTGAATCAGGACATTCCCTGGCGCTGACTGGAAAGGAAAGAAACGATGTCCCTCGACTCGGGATTGGTCGGCCTCTGGAGATTCAACGGCGACTGCAAAGACTCCTCCGGCAAAGGTAACCACGGCAGCCCCTTCGGCGTGGACTTCTCCGCCGTCGGCAGGAGCGGGAAACCCAACACCGCCGCAGCCTTCGACGGCGTCGATGATTGCATCGAAGTCCGCAGCAGCGAGTCCCTCGCTCTCGGCGCGGGCGACTTCTCCGTTGCTGCCTGGCTCCGCCTCGAGGAGGACCTCACCGACATCATCGGCGACGTGGCGAGCAAGTTCGACGAGAACTCTCGCCGCGGCTTCAACCTCTACATAAAGGGCAGTTCCGCTGCCTACAACTCCTACGGCGACGCGAAAAACGTCCACTTCGGCATCGACAACGCCATGGATGCCCCATGGGAAGATTGCGGAAAGCCTTGGCCCACCAACACCTACGTCAGCTCCCTCACGGTCTTCAAGGGGGACCTCTACGCCGGCATCGCCGACGCCGTCGGCGACGGCACCGATGCCTGCCACGTCTTCCGCTACGCAGGTGGCGCCGAGTGGATCGACTGCGGACGCGTGGGCGACAGCCTTCGCACTCGCTCCGCCTACTCCATGATCGTCCACAAGGACCATCTCTACTGCGGCACCGGGCGATACGACTGGGTCACCGTCACCCCCGAAAACTGCGACTATGTTCGCGTCTATCGCTACGAGGGCGGCAAGGAATGGGTCGACTGCGGCCAGCCCGGCGAAAACTACCGCATCCTCTCCCTCTGCTCGTTCAAGGGCGACCTCTACTGCGGCACCGACGATAACCAGCGCGAATGCGGGCCCGAGGCGGGAAAGGTCTTTCGCTACGCTGGCGGCACGGAATGGGTCGACTGCGGACGCCTCGGAGACAAGATCCGCTCCTTCTGCGTCTTCCCCCACAACGGCGTCCTCTACGGCAGCACCGACGGCGACATCTTCTGCTACGAGGGCGGCACGGCCTGGACCTACATCGGCAATCCCTTCCACAATACCCAGGTCCACAGTCTCCAAATCTACAAGGGAAAGCTCTACGCCGGAACCTGGCCTCAGGGTTACGTCTGCAGCTACGAGGGAGGAATGCACTGGACCCTCTGCGGTCGCCTCGGCGTGACTACCGGCGAGCACCAGCGGCTGAATGAAATCAACGACCTCACGGTCTACAACGGGAAGCTCTACGCCGGGGTGATCCCAAAGGGCGAAATCTACCGCTACGAGGGCGGCACCTCGTGGACCCTCCTCCGCCGGCTCGTCTCAAACCCCGACTGGAAGCCCAAGGGCACCGCCACTTGGGCGCGCGTTCCGTCCCTCACGGTCTTCGACGGTAAGCTCTACGCGGCCACCGCCGCTTGCCGCGGATACGCCGAGGAGAATCCCCACTACGAAGCCGGGCGCGTCTACTCGACCACGGCTGGACAGAATGTCTCTTATGATCAGGATCTCGGCTCCGGATGGAGCCACGTCGTCGCCGTTAGAGAAGGCGGCAGCTTGAAGCTCTACGTCGACGGAAAGCTCGTCTCCTCCTCCCAGTCCTTCCCCGCCGACTGCTACGACCTCACCAACGACGAGCCCCTCTACATCGGCTTCGGCGCTGTGGACTACTTCTCCGGAGTGATGGACGAGATGAGGCTCTTCGACAGGGCGCTGACTCAGGCAGATGTGACCGCCCTCTACAAGCAGCCCGCTAAGTAGGAACCGTCGGATCAACTGAAACGAAGATTCACATTTCCCACGGAGGCTGGCCATGGCTAACCAGAAGGTGACCGTCTTTCGCCCCTACCCCTTCGAAGTCGGCCAGAAAATGCGCATTGACGGAAGCCCGCGCTCCGGCGACTGGGAGGTCATCGGCACAACCCGCGGCAAAGTCAAGCTCCGCTGCCCTCTCTCCGGCCGCGAATTCGAATGGGCGCACTTCTGCTACTTCGTCGAAGACCGCGAAAACGAACCCTGGCCCCAGGAGAGCTGACCCCGCCGGCACTCCGTCAGGAAGTCACAAGGTCCTCTGAATGGACCCGCGGCTTCTCCCACTCGTCGTAGAACGCGATGACGTTCTCGATCGGATCCCTCAATCCCCAGCACAGCCCCGCGACGACACCACCCTTGCCGTGGTCCAGCGCCCTTCGCCACCGCCTTACACCCTCGCGCACCTCCCCCGTCGTCCCGAATGGAAGCAGGTACTGCCGGTCCATCCCTCCGTAGAACAATATCTTCCCCCCGTACTCCCGCCCCAGCTTCTCGATGTCCATGCAGAATAGCTGCGCGTTCACCGCGTGAACCCCCATCTCGATCAAGTCGGGAATTATCGGCTCGATGAACCCGTCTGAATGGAACATCATGTACTTGCCCTTCGCGTGCAGGATGTCAGCGTAATCCTTGTAGAGCGGCTTGAAAATATCTCTCCACATGGCCGGGGAAATCAGCAGCGCATCCTGCGCCCCCCAGTCGTCTGCCCAGCTCACCATGTCCACGTCGCTGTCTGCCCACATCCTCATCGCCCGGCAGTTGTAATCGTGGATCATCTCCAGCACCTTGAAGATCTCCTTCGTCCCGTACGCCAGATCGACGTACGTCGCTTCCGGACCTCGCAGGAACTGCAGCCGCTCGAAAGGATTCACCCCGGCGCCGGCATCTATGAACTTCGTCGTCTCCCCGCAGAACCGGTTCGTCTCGCTCAAGTCCGCCCCGTCGATCAGCTCGTACGGCGGCTTGAAGTGCGCCAGCGCCGACCAGTCCGCCAGCGGCGGGGCCTTCACCTCACCGCACACACCCCGCTCGCCCACCGTCCACGTGCATCCCCACGGATCCGTCCACTTCCCCACCTCACAGTACACCCCCGTCTGCTGCTTCTCCGCGTCTCCCGGCTTAAAAGGCGGTCGCGTGGTGTCAAAATCGTACAGCCGGTTCACCTCGTCGAAGTCGTCCTTACGCATCATCAGTATGCCGTAAAGCTTCCACAGGCTCCGCGGAACCCGGTCCGTCCCTTCGAAGTTCATCGCTTTGGTCACTCTCTCACGTGAAGTCATAGTCGCTCCCCAAGCTCATCTGGATCCGACCGCGCCTGCTACTCAAACAAAGGGAGAAATGCCCGCAAGCTGACAAAAAAGCACCCTTGGCGGGGCTCGAACCCACAACCTCTGGCTCCGGAGGCCAGCGCTCTGTCCAATTGAGCTACAAGGGCATGCCTCATCGATTATAAGCCCCCTTCCAGCTCTGTCAATCGCCCCCTCCTCCCGCTCCCGTCCTCTGTTGACACAACCCCACCCTCGGTTAGAATACCCATCCTGAACGGATCCCGTACCTTTGGGCGAGCGGCACATGGCACGATGCTACATCCTGGTCCTCCTACTCCTTTCCCCCGCCGCTCTCCTTGCAGCAGATGTCGTCGAGACCCTCGAAATCCCTGGTGAAGGCGAACTCGTAATCCATCGCTTCGAGTACATGGAGCTCCGCGAAGAAGCGGACGCACCGGTTGTCATCGCCCACGGCGACATATTCGTTACTTACCCCGGCTTCTCACTTTACGCCAACGGCATTGTCTACTGGCCCGACGAGCAGCGCATCTATGCCGAAGGCCACGTCCGCGCCGAAACCCCCAACCGCAAGCTCTCCGCCGACCGCGCTTACTTCGACCTCATCCGCGAGGTCTCCCTCCTTGATTCCGCCTTCCTCAGAACCTACACCGAGGACCGCGACTTCCCCATCATCATCCACGGGCAGACCGTCCAGCAGACCGGCCCCAACACCTTTCGCATCCGCAACGGCTACATGACCACCTGCCCCTTCGGAAAGCCCCATTACAGCATCGGCGTCGCCAGCGCCGACGCCGAACTCGTCGAAGGCGGCCTCCTTCGCTGGTCCGCCGGAGCCTTCACATTCCGCCTCGGCGACAGGACAATCTTCAAGCTTCCCCGCCTTTCCGGCGAGACCTCCGTCGTAGAGGAGCCCCCCGGCCTCCCCATCCGCTCCCTCCACGCGGGCAACTCCGTCAGGAACGGCGCCTACGTGCTCACCCGCTGGCTCTTCCGCGTCGGTGACGACCTCCGCCTCATTCCCCGCCTCGACTACCGCCATAACCGCGGGCCCGCCGCCGGACTCGATTTCATCTACGAGAATGAAGACCTCTACATGGACGGCATCAACTACTACATCAACGACGACGGCGTCGATAAGGACGGTACCGAACCCGAACACCAAGACCGCGGCCGCACCAAGGAACGCCTCCGCTGGCAGATCTCACCCCAGTGGCGACTCGACGCAGAGGTGAACTATCTCTCCGACAGCAACTTTCTCAACGAGTACTACGAAACCGAATTCAAAGAGGACAAAGACCCCGAGACCTACGTCCTTATCAGAAAGCTAGGCGACCACCACGCCGTCACCGGCCTCTATCGCTACCGCATCAACGACTTCCAGGATCAAACCGAGTACACGCCGTCAGCGGGATTCCACTTCGTAGGACAGCCCCTGTTCGGCAATCGCCTCTATCTGACCACCCGCTCCGAGGCCGCCGCACTCCGCCGGCGGCGCTTCGACGGAGGAACCACTCCCACCTTCGACGCCTCCAGGCTTCACAACCAAGCGGAACTCACCGCGCCCCTCTCCCTCGGCCCCCTCTCCCTCCGGCCCTACGTTCGCGCTTCCGCTACCCAGTACTCCGATTCGCCCCTGGACGACCCCCAGACACGCGAAACCGCAGGCTACGGTGCAACCCTCTCCGCTCGTCTCGCAAGGCCTTTCCGCTCCGGCTCTTATTGGCATCACATCATCCCCGAAGTGACCTACGCTGAGTCCACCCACGTCTCCACACCCTCGTCCGACATATTCCAGTTCGATGAACTCGACGACATGAGCGAAGGACGCTTCGTCAATCTCCGCCTCCGCAATCTCGTCTACGCCCGCGACGGTGCCATCCCGCGCGAGCTACTTCGCTGCATCGTCCAGACCGACTACTTCCCCGAGCCCGAAGACTTCGACGCGGAGCACCACTGGGGCAACCTTCGCACCGATTTCTGGTATTACCCGAGGAAGGACCTCGCCATAAAGGGCGACTGGGAGCTTGACCTCCACGATTACGGAACCGAGGTACTCGAAGGCAGCTTCGCCTTCCGCCCGCGCCAAAAATGGGAGGCCGCAGTCGGCTTCCGACATATCAACGACATCGCCTCCGCCATCCAGACTTCCGGCGCTTACCGCTTCTCGCCCCGCTACGCCATGCGCTTCTCCGCTGAGTACGACTTCGAGCTCAACGACCCCATCGGCACCGAGGTGACCGTAATAAGAGACCTGCACATGTGGAGGCTCGAATTGGGCGTCGGCCGCGATTCCGGAGAAGACGAAACCACACTCTTCTTCAACCTTTACCCCACCGGACTTCTCTCAGGGAGGAGTAAGATATGAGCATAGCCGTCTATCCCGGGACCTTCGACCCCGTCACCTACGGCCACCTCGACGTCGTCAATCGCGGGGTCGCGCTCTTCGACAAGCTAATTGTCGGCGTCTCCGAGAATCCCTCCAAGCGCCCCACCTTCGCCCTCGACGAGCGCATCGAAATGCTCAAGGCCAGCACCGTCTCTGTTCCCGATGTCGAGGTCAAGGGCTTCACCAGCACCACCGTCGAGTTCGTCCGCTCATGCGACTCACGCGTGATCCTTCGCGGCATCAGAACCGTCTCCGACTTCGAAAGCGAATTCCAGATGGCCCTCACTAATCGCGTTCTCGACCCCGAAATCGAAACCATCTTCATCATGCCCAGCGAACAATACTCCTTCGTTCGCGCCAGCATCATCAAGGGCATAATCCTCGCCGGCGGAGATGCTTCCGAGTTCGTTCCACAAGATGTCCAGGAGAAGCTCCGGAAAAAACTCCTCGCCGGGGGCGCATGAAATTGAACCTCCACCCGCGACGGGTTCTCATCGTCCGCCTCACCGCCCTCGGGGACGTCCTCGTCACCCTTCCCGCTCTTTCCGCCCTCCGGGGCCTCTTTCCGCAGGCCCGCATCGCTTGGGCCGTCGAGCCCCCGGCTCATGAACTCCTCGAAGGCCACCCTCACCTCGACGATGTAATCCTCGTCAACCGCCGCCCGTGGCAGCGACGAATGTCTCGCCCCTGGTCCCTTCCCTCCGCCGTCCGGCATGCGGTCCGCTGCGCACGAGAACTCTCCGACATGAGATTCGACCTCGCCGTCGACTTCCAGGGCAACCTTCGCTCCGGCGTCGTCACCCTCGCCTCCCGCGCACCCTTCCGTCTCGGCTTCGGTCGCCGTTACACCAGGGAATGGGCCCACCGCTTCACCAACGCCCACTTCACCCCGTCCTCCGACGCACTCCATCGCGCCGACCTAGCCCTCTCTCTCGTTCGCATCCTCGGCGATGTCCCTAGCTCCGTCCCGCCGCTTCTTCCCGAATTCAGACAGGCCGACGTCGAACTCGAAACCCAGTTCATCGAGCAGGACCTCCCCCGCGACTTCATCCTCCTTCACCCCGGCACCAGCCCCTTCGGAGCCTTCAAGCGCTGGCCTCTCTCCAACTTCGGCATTCTCGCCCTGAGGCGCAGGGCGGATCTACAGACTGACTTCCTCGTAAGCTGGGGTTCTGGAGAAAAGGAAATCGCCGAAACCGTGGTCCGCGCATCGCGCGGAGCCGCTCACCTCGCCCCCGAGCTTCCCACACTTCGCCACATGGCCGAACTCATCCGCAGGAGCAAAGCCTTCGTCGCCGCCGACACCGGCCCTCTTCAGCTGGCCTGGGCATTGGGCAAACCCCTCGTCGGGCTATACGGACCCAAAGACCCCGAACTCCACGCCCCCCGCGGCCCTCACTGCAGAATCCTCACCGCCGACGTCCCCTGCCGCCCCTGCACCAAACGCCGCTGCAAAGACCCCATCTGCATGACACAGATCACCATCGACTCCGTCTTCCAATCCCTCGCCGAATTGCCTGCCCAGCCAACCCCCCCATAGCCCTCGTGCTGTCACCGGGACATCAGGGCCTCGTAGCATTTCTGCCCTTGCTCCGTGCGTATCCTGCGTCTAACCCGGTCGCACAATTCGCTCCAGCGCTTCTCCATTTGGTTCTCCCTCGCCTGCCTCTGCAGAGTGTGAAGCCTTTCCGCGAACCGGAGCAGAAAAAATTCTGAGTCCTCCTCGGCTATTGCATCACAGAGCGCTTGCTCATCAAGTCGGTAGTGTGGAAGAAAGCCGATCGCCCACCCTCTCACGAACTCTGGCATCGAATCCCCGGGGGATTCCAAGGCTTCGAGGATTCCATCCCCCGTACCCTCTTCAATATTCCGCCACGCATCAAAGCGCCGGTTGAGTTCTTCATAGCGTTGAGCGAAGTCCTGCTCTTCGCCCCCGTAGGGAAGGCTGGTGCGCGTGCGCCCAGGTCGCTCAGGTGTTCGGTTCCTCCTGTAGAAGACCCCCGCCGCATACATGAATCTGTTGAATTCTTTCCAAATTGAAGCCCAGCTGCCCATCTGAAGCTCGTACTCGCAGTACAGATCTGGTTCGTTCACCCAGTCGACCGGCTTGTCCGCCCAATTCACCCTGAGCTTTGCCAAGCACAATGCTGCCATGCAGCTATTGAAGAACGCTCGATCATTGCCCGGCGTCCTCCGGGATCCCCTCACGATCGCCTGCAGGAAGAACCAGAATACGCTTCGCTTAAGCGGCGCACTTGTGGCAATTCCGTGCAAGTCCACGATGGGCGTTAGCAACGGTCGGTTGTCGTGACCACAATCGCCGAGCAAACCATTAATCCTCGATAGCTCATCAAGCACTTCGTGCATGCTGTAAGGCGGGCCGCCTACATTCTCCAGCCGCTTTGCTAAGTAGCAGACACCTCGCGCCATCTCGTCCAATGGTCTGTACTTACCATCCTTCCCCAAGCGGCTTACTCTCTCTTGGCAGATAGTTGCTGCTACGTGTAGCCCATCACTGGCCGTAGCGAAATCAGACCGTGTCAAAGCCCCTAGCGCGAGATCGAGGGATGCCTGGAACCGCGTTGGCAGGTCTGGGATCCTTGCCTCACCAACATCCCCTCGTGGCCGCCCCAGAGTTCTCCGGGCCCTGCCCTGGATTCGCTCGAGCAGCGTCCCCACACGCAAGAGATCCATGACGTGCCGCACGAATACGACGATCCCACCCACACAGGCGGCTCCAAGAAGAAAATCCCCTCCCACCCACAGGCGCAGGAACCATCTCAGTTCGTTCTTCGGCAAGAACGATATCAGCAGCAGCGAGACGACTATCACTGAGGCGTAAGCAACAAGGGCGCTCCAAACCCACTTGTCAAATAGGAATCTTGCCACTCGTGGGCTGTAGGCCGACGCTGTCATCTGCGCAACGACCAGCACCCCGGTCCCGGAAAGCCCCAATATCGCCGCAAGGACCTGCGCTTCCGCGCTCAGCAGATATCGCGCATTCTGCGCTGAATGGGCACCTACCCGGGATGAAAGGGTTAGGAAGACGATCCCGCCTGCCACACCCCACATCCAAGCGTACCGTCTGCGTAGCTTTCTCTTGAGCCAAGCAGGCACTGCCTCTCTCATCCGCTTCCAGGTCTCTCGCAACACTTCTGCCTTGACGAGCTGCGGGATCGAGAATCTCTGGCGCTGGCTTCCGGACGTTTCCTGACTTTCAGGTTCACCGTTTCCCACGAACTCCCTCAACCGCTCTGCTAGCTGCCTCTCGATAGTTGCCTAAATCGTTTTCCTTATCTCCTCCAGCACCTTCTCCGCCTGCGGCGCGTACTCGATGAAGCTCGACAGCTTATCGCACATGTATTCGTCGCAGTGACCGCAGTTCGCCAGCCTCCGCCCCAGCGCGCACGTTCTTATCTCGCATTCCTCGCAGTACGGAATATGTCTCCCCTCGAGCACCGTGCAACCGTCGCAGTTGATGTCCTTCGCCTTGAAGGGATGGCTGTAGCGCACCGTCCACTCCTTCGCCACCCTCTTTCGTTCCGCATCGTTGTCGTCCTGAGTCGCCTTGAACGCATCGCACTCGTTACAGACAAGCCCGCAGCAGCCTATTATTCGCTCCATCCGCCTTACCTCCTCCCCGTAGGGGTTAGGCCTTAATCGCCTTTCTCGCCGCTTGGATCACATCCTCCGCCGTTATGAGTTCCATGCACCGGTGGTCAAGGGGGCACGTCTTCTTCTGGCAAGGGCCGCATTCCACCTCTTTCCGCACCACGACCGCATCGTCGAGAAAGCTCCGCGTCCGCTCCACTTCCGTCGGGCCAAAGAGCACCACCGAAGGCACGCCGAACGCCGCCGCAAAATGCCTCGGCCCCGTGTCCGTCGTCAGCGTCAACGCGCTTCGCTTCACCAGAGCCTTCACAGCTCCGAGCCTCACTCCTTCCGAAGCCGCGTCGACCACTCGGGTCCTCATCTTTGCCGCAATCTCCCGCGTGATGTGACTCTCCGCCGGAGACCCGCAGACAATCACCCGCGCGCCGATCTCTTCTGAAATCGCATCCGCCGCCTCCGCCCACCGGTCATTCCGCCACAGCTTCGCCGGCCCGTACGCCGCCCCCGGAACGATGACGATTATCTTCTCCCCGTCCTCCACCTTATGCTTCCGCAGAAACTCATCCGCCTCCCTCTCCTGCCCCTCCGTGGCGAAAAGCTCCAGCTTCGGCTCGTCGACGCTCACGCCCACCGCCTTCACCAGATCGATGTAGCTCCCCACCGTATCCCTCTCCGTCCTTTTCGCCCTCTCCGTCAGCATCATCGTTCTCATGTGCCCCGCGTATCCCACCCTTCGCCTCGCTCTTCCCAGAAAAGCCTCCAGCGCCGACCGGAACGAATTGCGAAACAGGATCGCCAGGTCGAAATCCACTCCCCTGATCTTCTTCGCCACCTCCCACACCGATTTCTCCTTCTGCACTCCCCACAGTTCATCGAACCACCGCCCGCCCCACAGCACCTCATCCACCGGCTTCCTCGCGAGGAATGTGATGTGCGCGTCGGCAAATTCTTTCCGAATTGCCGCGAACGCCGGCGTCGCCATGACCGCATCACCAATCGGATTGGGACATCTGACCAGTATTCTCATTTTTTCTCCCGAACTTCGCACAGCCGAATTTTATCAACGCTCGCCGGAACCGTCAACGCGCTCCCTCCCAGCCGCATTGACCCCCCTCTCTCTCACCCGTATAATTGCGGCTGCGAAAGGAGAAACGCCTTGGACATGCCCTTTTTCGGCGGCGTCATCGTTCTCATCGCCGTTCTCTACCTGGTCTTCTGGCTCTTCGACAAGTTCCGCAAGGAAAAGCCCGTGCAGGAAACCCGGGGCAGCATCGACATGCTCTGCTCCTTTCGGTGCGGGCTCATCGGCGGTGCGCTCATGGTGGGCTTGGGCATTCTCTCGCTTGCCGTCGGCGACGGAGGCCTGGCGCTTCAAGGCATTGCCCTTCTCATCGCGGGCATCATCCTTCTCGTTCTTGCCGCCTTTGGCCGCTGTGTACCCCGAAAACCCGCCTCACCGGGAGAATAGTCCATGACCATTCTCGTTACCGGTGGCGCGGGATTCATCGGCTCAAACCTGCTGCGACGTCTCGCCGACCGCGACGAGCAGCTCATCTGCCTTGACAACTTCGACGACTTCTACGACCCGGGCCGCAAGCGAAAGAACATCCAGCCCCTCATCTCCTCCGGCAAGGTGAGGCTCTACGAAGGCGACATCCGTGACAGCGACCTCTGCCTCTCCATCATGAAAGACCATTCGGTCCGAACCCTCTACCACCTCGCCGCTCGCCCGGGTCCGCGCCCTTCCATACAGCTTCCGCAGCTTTATCAGGACGTGAACTGCGGCGGCACGGTCTCCCTTCTCGAAGCTGCCGCCAAGGCGGGTGTCGACCGATTCATCTTCGTCTCGTCCTCATCGGTCTACGCCGCAAGCACTCCCGTTCCCTTCCGCGAGGACTCACCCGCCGACGAGCCGTTCTCCCCCTACGGCGCAACCAAGCGCGCCTGCGAACTCCTCTGCCACGCCTACCATCACGTCCACGGGCTCCCCGTCATCTGCACCCGCCTCTTCAGCGTCTACGGCCCTGCCCTTCGCCCCGACCTCGCTATCTACAAGTTCACCGGCCTCATGCTCCAGGGGAAGCCCATTCCCGTCTTCGGCGACGGCAGCTCGGGCCGGGATTACACCTACGTCTCCGACATAATCGACGGCCTCGTCGCCTGCCTCGACCTCAAGTTCGGCTTCGAGATCGTCAACCTCGGCGATTCCCGCACCGTCGGGCTGCTCGAACTCATCGACATCATCGCTCGGACTCTCGGCGTCCAACCCACCCTCGAGCACCTTCCCCCCAATCCTGCCGACCCGCCCGTAACCTGCGCCGACCTCTCAAAATCCTCCCGGCTGCTCCACTACCAGCCGAAGGTGCCCATAGAAGAAGGGATCAGGCTTTTCGTCGAGTGGTTCAAGGCCGAAGCAGGCTCTTGAGGCAGCCTTGCGTATCCTTCACCTGATAACCAGGCTCGTCCTCGGCGGTGCGCAGGAGAACACGCTTCTCACCGTCGAGGGCCTGCACGCACGCGGCCACGTCGTCCACCTCGCCACCGGCCCAGCCATCGGCCCCGAAGGCGAACTCATCCAGCGCGCTCGTCGCGGCGGTTTCCCCCTGCACATCATCGACAGCCTTCGACGAGAGATACACCCGTCCCGCGATTTCGCCGCATACCGCCACGTATGCCGGATCGTACGCCGCGTCAAACCCCACGTCGTGCACACCCACAGTTCCAAGGCCGGCATACTCGGGAGACTCGCCGCGCGCCGCCTCCGCGTACCCGTCGTCGTGCACACCATCCACGGATTGCCCTTTCATCCTTACCAGGGACCGCTTCCCAATTTCCTCTACGTCAACCTCGAGCGCCTAGCCGCCCGCTGGGCCGACGGAATAATCACCGTCGCAGACGCGATGATCGAAAAAGCCGTCGCCGCCCGTGTCGCTCCCCGCGAGAAATTCTTCACCATCTACAGCGGAATGGAGGTCGAGCCCTTCCTCGCCTCTTCACCCTCCCGCGACGAGGTCCGAGAAGAACTCGGAATTTCCCCCGACGAGATCGTCATTGGCAAGATCGCCCGGCTCTTCGAACTCAAAGGCCACGACGACGTTCTCGCCGTAGCACCCGACATTCTGGGCCGGTTCCCCAACGCGCGCCTTCTCTTAATCGGTGACGGTTCGTGGCGCGAGCGCCTCCAGCGCCGCGCAGGCAAACTCGGCATCGCCGAACGTGTCACCTTCCACGGCCTCGTCCCCCCCGATCAGGTTCCCAGACTCCTGAAAGCTTTCGACCTTCTGGTCCACTGCTCGCTTCGTGAGGGTCTTGCCCGCGTTCTTCCCCAGGCGCTCATCTCCGGCGTTCCCGTCGTCTCGTACGATGTGGACGGCGCCAACGAAGTGGTGATACCGGGCGAAACCGGCTACCTCGTCCCCCCGCAGGATTTGAGCGCCCTCAAGTCAGCGCTGCTCGACGCGCTCTCGGACCTCGAAACCGCAAAGGAAATGGCCGCCAGGGGACGGGAACTCTTCACGCAGAGATTCCGCGACTCGACGATGGTTGATGAGATCGAGCGATACTACCTGAAGCTCGCCCAGGCTAAAGGTTCCCCACTGCCGCCGGCTTCCCCGTCTTCATCGACTCGTCCGCAGCCAGAGTGATTTCCAGCGTGCGCACGGCATCATCATAGCTCGACCTGATGCCCGACGCGTCGCCGCTCCGCACCGCATCGATGAAAGCCCTGTCCTGGACGTAGTGAGCCCTCTCCGGGTGTGTGCGCTCGGTCACCACCCCGGGCTCCGCCACCTTCACGCCCTTTAAATCCAGTTCCATCACGAGCTGGTCCGCGTAAATGTACAGCCCCACCTTCCCCGCACTCCGAACGTAATCCGCCGAAGTGAAGTTCCCCACCGTTCCGTTGCGAAAGCCCACCGTCACCGTCGTCGCGTCTTCGATGTCGTGGTCCTCGTAGCTCTCCTGCATCATCCCCTTGTGTCCCATCGCAAATACCACCGACGCCTCTCCCAGAATGTACCTCGCGAGATCGAATATGTGCGTCGTCTGCTCGACGTGTTGCCCGCCGGACTTCGACTTCACCCTCCACCACGGCGCGGGCGGCATACCGCCCACCCAATACCCCAGCACCAGCGGTATCTCCATCTCCTGCAGCCGCAGCCTCGCCTCTTCTATCAGGCTGTTGTACCGCCAGTGGTATCCCACCGCGCAGATGACGCCCGCGTCACTTATCGCATCCCGTGTCCTCAGAGCCCTTTCCATCGACAGGCTCACCGGCTTCTCCACGAAAAGGTGCACCCCGCGCTTCACGGCCTCCAGCTCTATGTCCGAATGCGCAAACGGCGGCACGCACACAAACAGCGCCTCCGGCTTCTCCTTGTCCAGCATCTCCCGGTAGTCGACGTACACCTGCCCCCCGTGCGCCGCGGCCGCGACCTCCGCCTTGGCCGGATCCACGTCGCACATCCCCACGATCTCCACGTCGGCGATCTCTCGCATCGCCCCGAAGTGCGCATGATTGGCTATCACGCCCGTGCCCACAAACGCAACTCTCACACTCATCTCTGATGTTCCTTTCGCACTGGACCTGTTAGGTTGTGGCCTCGTCATTCGAAGAGCGATCTCTCCACAGGAACAACCTCAGCACCGCGCCTCTTCAGAAGCCTCATCGCGCTCTTCACCTTGCGCTCGCTGCCCGACAGCTCCACAGCCGCCTCGCTCATGTCCTCCCTCAGCGTCACCCTTCTAACGTTCCATTCTACCCCGCAGCGCTTCCCCGCTTCGCACAGAAGCGGCCGCCGCGATGCGCCTCCGCGCGCCCTCACCAACACTCTCGTTCTCATTATCAGCCGCCCGAGATCGCCAACATCAAAGTTACCTCGTCCCCGTCCCGCACCTCCGTCCCTTCTCCCGCTTCTGCCCTTACATCCTCTCCGTTCACATACACGTTCACGAATTGCCGCAGCCGCCCTTTCTCGTCGCATACCTTCTTCTTCATCTCCGGGTACGCGTCCCACAGCCGCGAAAGTACCTCGCCCACCGAGCCGCCTTCCAGTTCCACCTCTTCCCTTCCCGCAATGGTCGACATCGGTGCCGGCAGAAGCACCTTCACGCTCACAGTCCGCATTCCTTTCGCAGGAAGTTCGCCTTGTCCGTCTTCTCCCACGTGAAATCCCGATCGCTTCTGCCAAAGTGCCCGAAGCATGCCGTCTTCGTGTATATCGGACGGATGAGGTCCAGATATTCGATGATCTTTCTCGGCCGCAGATCGAATACTTCCGGATCGCGAATCAGCGCGTCTATCTTCTCCGGCTCGCAGCGCGCCGTTCTCTGCGTGTCAATCAGAATCGAAACCGGCTGCGCCACCCCGATCGCATACGCTATCTGCACTTCGCACCTCTTCGCCAGGCCCGCAGCCACTATGTTCTTCGCAATGTAGCGTGCCATGTAACTCGCGCTCCGGTCCACCTTGCTCGGATCCTTGCCCGAAAAGCACCCGCCCCCGTGCGACCCCACTCCCCCGTACGTGTCCACAATTATCTTCCGGCCCGTCAGACCGCAGTCGCCGTGCGGCCCACCCTTCACGAATCTCCCCGTCGGGTTTATCTTGTACTCCGTATCCTTATCCAAGTACTTCTCCGGGATCACCTTCTTTATCACCAGTTCCCTCAGGTCCTCCTCCAGCCGATCCCGGCTTATCCCGTCCTTGTGGTGCGACGACAGCACTACGGTCGTCACCTTGATAGGTTTTCGCTGATTATACTCCACCGTCACTTGGCACTTCCCGTCCGGCCGCAGGTAGTCGAGCTCCTCCTCTTCCCGCACATATTTCATCCGCATCATCATCTTGTGCGCCATCAGTATCGGCAGCGGCATCAGCTCCGGTGTCTCATCGCACGCGTATCCGAACATCAGCCCCTGGTCCCCAGCCCCCTGCTCATTGGGATCCTCCCTGTTCACCCCCATCGCAATGTCCGGCGACTGCTCCTTTATCGAAGTTATTACCCCTCACGACCTGTAATCGAACCCCGC
>Ga0180434_10001590_pt1 | contig 31966 bp, 28 predicted proteins | sample SS_ome_7_FD_132453 | JGI IMG/M metagenome (GOLD analysis project Ga0180434, IMG submission 132453) | Hypersaline lake sediment archaeal communities from the Salton Sea, California, USA - SS_1_D_2 metaG | ecosystem: Environmental > Aquatic > Non-marine Saline and Alkaline > Hypersaline >... | reverse complement strand
TGCTCGGACTGGAAAGGGCGACGCGGTTGGAGTAACTCAGGATGAGCCGCAATAGGAGGTAGACCGCCGCACCCTTCTGCACGAGAAGGTAATTTGCTTGAAATCGATTTGCCAACGTTGGTGAATCTCCGTCGGCTCTTTGGGCTTTTTGATCTGGAACTTTTTCTTGGGCTGGCGAAGAAATCGGCACCATTGATGCAAGTAACGTCCAATGCTAGCCTCACTGGGAAGACAAAGCCCCCGCAGCGAAGACCGTTTCTTCAGTCATTCTCGGATTCGATTCGGTCCTCAGCGAGGGTGTTCCAATCGCAATCGTAGAACGCAGTAACGTATCACTGGCTTGAATTGGCTGAGTAGCCCCGTCTGCTGGCGTTGATAGATCGTTCGAATATCGCCTCCATCTCGCTGGCGACGACACCAGTAGCGGACACACTCTTTCGACACCCGCTCACTGTCGCTAATCTCTTGGTACGTCTCTCCACGGATGTGGCGTTTGTAGAAACGGCGGCGCTGGTGAGATCTCTGGTATACTCGACATTAGCCAACGGCTCGTAGAAACTTATGTCGACATTGTTAACGAACATCATCCCAAGGTGGTCGCGGAAAACCCGCACCTGCATCAGCAGGTAGATACAAAGGCCACCTAGGGGCCATTTGGCCCAAATGTAAATCCGACCTACATGAGGCGCTGCTCACACTGCTCTCGATGACCACAGGCGCGGCAGCGGCCCGGCTCGTCGTGGCTGCGGGGTGCATCCCCGTCGCTCAGATCGGCCCGCATACACTCCAGCGTCGCCAGCAACTCGTCTTCCAACTCGGCCGTATAGTCTACCTCGAAGGCGCGGTTGGCGTACTTGATGATGCCGTAGGGAGGCCGCCGCCCGTAACACTCTTCGACCAGCAGGCAGTAGGCGGCCAGTTGCAGCGTGTGAGAGGCATAGGGTTGGGCCGGGGCGTGGCTCGACTTGACCTCGATGGGGATGATGTCGGCCTCGTCGGCCACGAGATAATCGGGCTTGCCGGTGAGGAGAAGCTCGCGGGAAAAGAGCGGGCGATCCAGCCGATTCCACCCGCCGGTGTCGGTGTATAACACGCGGCCCTGGGGCAGCCCGCTGCTGGCCCGCCCGCGTCGCCCTAGCCAGAGCAGCAGCAGTCCCAACCCCAGCAGGACGAAAAACCAGACCAGTGTCACCAGCCGAATACCTCGCTCGCCAGCCAGACCACCGCAACCATCGCCGCCAGCAGCAACACGCCATACGCCAGGCGACTTAATCCAAGCGAGGCTCTCACTCGCCGCCCGTGGCGCAGATGCGCTGTTTCGCCGGCCGTCATCTCCTGCTGGTGGGCCGAGGGTAAGCCCTGCACGCTTCCCAGCCACCAGGCGTGGGCGCAGTAGACATACTGCCCGATCTCGCTGGCGCGGATGACACGGCCGGATCGTTCACTCGCTCTCAATACGTTCCTCGAACTCGCGCAGGGCGTGGAGCAGTCGTTCCTGGCGCAGACTGTTGGTCAGGTCGCCGCGCGTGCGCTCGAGCACGCCGCGCAGTTGATCCACGCGGCGACGCAGCCCGCCGGTGACGGCGTCGGGAAAGTCGAACGTGACGAGCACGCCGTAGACCTCGTCCATCGCCCCCAGCAATCGCTCCGCCTCGTCCATATCGCCGCGCCGCATGTCGTCCAGGCAGCGACGGCGCAGTTCGCTGGCCGCCTCGCACAGCCCATTGAGATAGGCCGGGTGCTCTACTTTCAGCACCTCTGGCTCCGGGATCGGGGCATCCTTCGCCATCGCCAGGGTGGCGTGCGCCTCGACCAGTTCCTTCAAGGCGTCCTGGGTGTAGCCCGCGTACCACAAGTCGGGGTAGGGCCTCAGGGATGCTCTCATTTCGCCCGCGAGTGCATCGGCCTGAGCCAATAGCTCGCGGGCTGTGTCCCATTCGTTGCGATGACTGGCGCGGATGGTGCTGCCACAAAGGCGAATCAACTCGCGGGAGTGTCGCAGCGCCTCGTCGCGGAGCTTGCTTTGGGCCTCAAAGTCGGCCCGGATGCGTTCGGATATTGTCTCCAGATGGTTCACGTTGGACTCACTTTTCAGGGGGTTGGGGCGGCCTGACGGCGCCAAAGAACTGCTGGGCCAGTTCGTCACCGCCGGAGGGCAGTTTGATCTCGCCGAACTGCGCTTCGTATTTTTCTATATTTTCGCTCAATGCTCGCAGCAGGAGCTTGGCGTGCAGGGGAGTGGTGATGATGCGCGCATACACCTTGGCCTGGGGAGTGTTGGGCAGCACGCGGGCAAAGTCGATGATGATCTCGGAAGCCGAATGAGCGATCAGGGCAAAGTTGGCGTACGTGGCTTCCAGATCGGGCGGGACCTGGATGTTGACCTGCATCTGACGACGGTGTGAGGTTTTCATAGCGATACCTCCAAAATAGACCGCCGCTCTGGGCGGCGGTCAGGGCCAGGCCACATCCGTGACCTGGCTGAGTAGAAACCATGAGAGCAAGAGACCGTCTAGAAGGGAATCTCGTTCTCCCCCGGATCGGGTGGAGGTGGCTCATCGGGTAGACCGGGGAGAGGAGCCGCTTCGCCGCGCCCGCCGGGTAGGAACTTGACGGTCGTGGCCGTGATCTCGAATGAAGCGCGTGCCACTCCATCGTTTCCCGTCCAGATACGCGGATTTCCGTTCTCGTCGGGGTTCAACCGTCCTTCGACGAGCACGGGACGCCCTTTTTGCAGATACTCGTTGCAGATTTCGGCCAGCCGCCGCCAGGCAGTGACGCGAAACCAGGTCGTCTCGTCCACTTCGGTCCCATCTGGGCGCGACCACTTGCGACTGGTCGCCACCGAAAAGTTGGTGACCGGGGTGCCGTCCTGGGTGTATCTCATTTCCGGATCCCGGCCGAGATACCCAGCAATGATGAGCTTGTGATACATTTCATCGCCTCCTTTTTATTTATGATCGGTTATCGGTTGTGCGTGTCGTTATCTTACCCCGAAATCCAGGCAAAGTCAAATGCAAAACCCCTGCCCAATTTGAGCAGGGGTTTGTTGTAACTGTTATCTGTTAGCAGCGAGTGGTTTACACCCAGCCGCGCAGTTGGCATACTTCGGCCACGCGGCTCACAGCCACGACGTAAGCGCCCATGCGATTGTGGACCTTGTACTTTTGCGCTGCCTCGTGGACAGCGTGGAAGGCGGCCGTCATCTTCTTGTCCAGCCGCTCTTGGACGGTCTCCAGTTCCCAGTAATAGTCGTAGGCGTTCTGCACCTGCTCAAAGTAAGAGACAGTCACGCCGCCAGCGTTGCAGAGGAAATCGGGGATGACATAGACGCCGTTCTTGTAGAGGATCTCGTCGGCCTCGGGGGTGGTGGGGCCGTTGGCCAGCTCGGCCACGATCTTGGCCTTTATGTTCTCGGCGTTGACGGCTGTGATCTGGTTCTCCAGCGCGGACGGGAAGAGCACAACCACATCCAGTTCCAGCAGTTCGGCGTTGGAGATGTTCTTGGCTCCGGGGAAGTTGATCACGGATCCCGTTTCCTGCTTGTGGGCGATAACTGCCTCCGGATCGAGACCGTCGGCCTTGTAGATGCCGCCCTTCGAGTCGGAGACGGCGACGACCTTAAGCCCCAGAATTTTCTGCCCCAGGATATGAGCGAACTGTCCAGCGTTGCCATACCCCTGAACGGCGGCGGTAGCGCCCTTCAATTCAATTCCCAGCACCTTGCCCGCCTCGCGGGTGCAATAGATTCCACCGCGGGCCGTCGCATCTCCACGGCCTGCCGAGCCGCCCAGGGGAATCGGCTTGCCGGTGATGACGCCGGGGACGTTGTAGCCGCGCATGAAGGAATACTCATCCATCATCCAGGCCATGATCTGCGGCGTGGTGTAGACATCGGGGGCGGGGACATCGATCTCCTCGCCGATGATCTTGCCCACCTGGCGAATGTAGGCCCGGCTGAGACGCTCCAGCTCTCCTGGAGACATCTCCTTGGGGTTGCAGATGATGCCGCCCTTGCCGCCGCCCAGGGGAATGTCCACGACGGCGACCTTCCAGGTCATCCAGGCGGCCAGCGCGCGGACGGTGTCGATGGTCTCGTCGGGATGATAGCGGATGCCGCCCTTTGTCGGCCCGCGAGCGTCGTTGTACTGGACGCGGAAGCCGTGGAAAACCTTGGTAGTGCCGTCGTCCATCCGTACCGGGAGCGTGACGTGCAATTCACGCAGCGGCCAGCGCAACAGTTCGTGGGTCGCCGGGTCGAGGTCCATGATTTCGGCGGCCTGATCCAACTGTTGTTGTGCGATGGCAAAGGGATTAAGTTCTTCTTTCATATATGCCTCCTCAAATTTTTTGGTTAGTTCACGGGTGTCGCTTGGCGCGAAACATACCTGTCCGTGCATTCTATTGTACGCGGTGTGTCTCGTTTTGGCAAGCTAAACCCATAGTAAGTATAATCAGTTGCTTTGGATATGCCAGTGACAAATAGTCTATTTCGCCTGTGACAATCTTCGTGGCTGTTTATCTACCGGTAGCGGCGCTACATTTGCTCGATAACCAGTTTCGTGGTACCCTGTATAGACGAGAGATCGCTCAAGTTGGGAGGTAGTTATGTCGCTTGATGTACGAAGTAAACCAAGTGCAGATGACGTGCAACATCAGCACAAAGTTCTGGGGATTCATTTGGAGCTGTCACAGTATCCTATTCTGGCGCGCCAGATTCGAGAACGGATGCGGCAGGAGTTATTCTCCAAAGGGATCCTTACAATCGAGGCTTTCGAGGCTGAGGTCAAAGAAAAGGCTGTTCTTTCGCAGCGGCGAGAAGGGATGATGGATCCGGTTGTCGAAGAACCCGCTGTGATCTGGAACGAGCGGCTGGCTTCGGTGCGGGATCAACTGACGGATTTTTACTTTGCTTACAACATGCCCCCGGGCCGTTTAGACGAGATCGTTCAAAAAGTCCTGGCGCATCGGATCCCTCTCCAGGAGCAAGATCTGGGGCTGACTTTCAACCCCGAATTGGCCCCTTGGGATTTGCTGTTTACTCAAGGAGAGGAATTCGAAAGTTTGCCAGCGGATAAACGGGCCAAGGTTCAGCATCATTTGCAAGAGATCATCGTCGTGCTCATCAAAGGCATGATCAGCGACCGGCTCGATTTCATCGGCGTGGCCAAAGAGTTCTTTACGATCCAAGATCTGCAAGAAATTCGGCGGCGGCGCGTTGGCCGAGGCAAGATCGGCGGCAAGGCAGCCGGAATGCTGTTGGCCTGGAAAATATTGCAGTTGGCAGCCGATGAAAACGAGTTGGACGTGCGCGCGCATGTTCGAATTCCCGACTCCTACTATATTGGCGCTGACGTCTTTTACGATTTTCTTTCGGCCAATGGGTTCACTCACATCATGAATCAAAAATACAAACCTCCTGCCGAGATCGAAGCCGATTATCCGAACATCCTGACCGCCTATATGAGAGGTCGCTTCCCTAAGGATATTGTCTACAGCCTGGAGGCGTTGCTGGAAGAGGTGGGGAACGTCCCGTTGATTGTGCGCTCCTCCAGCTTGTTGGAGGATAACTTTGGGACGGCATTTGCGGGCAAGTACGACAGTTTCTTCTGCCCCAATCAAGGCTCGCTCAGGGAGAATTTAGAGTTTTTGCTGAACACCGTCAAGCGGGTGTATGCCAGCGTCTTGAAACCCGATGCCCTTTTGTACCGCCAGCGCATGGGACTGATCGACTATGACGAGCGTATGGCGATATTGATCCAAAAGGTCCAGGGCACTCGCTACCGGGACTATTTCTTCCCCATGATCGCTGGCGTGGGATACAGCCGCAATCCTTTCCGTTGGAATCCCAAAATCCGGCGCGAGGATGGCTTTTTGCGCCTGGTGTGGGGACTGGGCACCCGCGCCGTGGATCGAGTGGCCAACGATTATCCGCGCATCATCGCTTTGAGCCATCCCCACCTGCGGCCCGAAGCCGACGTGGGGAAAATCCGCAAGTATTCGCAGCATTTTGTGGATCTGGTGGATCTGGAGGATAATTCGTTCAAGACGCTGCCAATTTCAGAGGTGATCGCGGATGACTACCCGGCATTGGGTCATCTGGCCTCGGTGGACAAGGGGGGGTATCTGACTTCTATCATCTCTCGCTTGGACGCGAGCCATGCCGGCGATCTGGTATTGACGTTTGAGCGATTGACGCAGGACAAAAACTTTATCACCCTGATGAAGTCCATCCTCAAAAAACTGGAGCACAACTACAAATGGCCGGTGGACATCGAATTCACTATCGATATCCAGCCCCAGTATCCAGGGACCGATTACACGGTCAGCCTGCTTCAATGTCGTCCTCTCGTCAGCCAGGAATGGATGATGGACGTCGAGATTCCCGAAGAGATCCCGGACGAGGACGTGATCTTGAGAGCTTGTAAATTGATCCCCCAGGGGGTGGTATCGGGGGTGCGCTACATCGTCTACGTCGATCCGGCGGAGTACGCTCAAGCGCCCGATCACGTGACCAAGCTGGAGTTGGCCCGAGTGATTGGACGGCTCAACAAACGTCTGGATGGAGAACGGTTTATCCTGATGGGGCCAGGACGCTGGGGTAGCTCGAACCTGGACCTGGGTGTCAAGGTGACCTATGCCGATATTTACAACACACAAGTACTGGTCGAGACGCCGCTGGTCAGAGGAGGGTGCACGGCTGAGGCTTCGTATGGAACCCACTTTTTCCAGGATCTGGTAGAGACGGGCATCTTTCCACTGCCGGTCACCCCCGGCGAAGATGGCGCGATGATCAACGACGAGTTCCTCACCGAGTCGCCGAATGTGCTGGCCGAGTTGCTCCCGGCTGACACAGAGTACGCCCGATATGTCCGGGTCATTGACGTGCCGGCGGTTTCGGGAGGGCGGTATCTGGAAATTTTGATGAATGGAGAGCGGGAGCGGGCGGTAGGGTATCTGAAAAAAGAGTGAGCGATCTCTAGCCTCGCCGAGTTTCCAATTGATCCCGGAGTAACTTTTGCACGGCCTGGGGGTCCGCCTTGCCGCGCGTGGCCCTCATCACCTGTCCCATCAGCCAGCCGAGCACTTGTGTTTTCCCATCCAGGTATTCGCCCACCTGCGTGGGATTTTCCTCCAGTACCTGCGCGACGATCTTTTCCAGCGCCGCTGTGTCAGAGATCTGCGCCAACCCGCGCTCCTCCACGATCTGATGGGCGCCGCGGCCGCTGGCGAACATGTGCTCGAGCACTTCTTTGCCCGTGCTTTGGGTGATCGTGTTGTCCTCGACCAATCCGATCAGTTCCGCCAACGCTTGAGCCGTCACCGACACAGTCTTAATCTCTTGCCCCGTCTCGTTCATCAGCCGGAACAGTTCGCCGGTGACCCAGTTGGTAGCCGTCTTGGTCTCGACGTTGGCGGCGACGACGGTTTCGTAGTAATCGGCCACTCCCCTGTCGGCGACCAGTAGCCCGGCGTCATAGTCGCCCAGCCCATAGTCGGCGATGAAGCGAGCGCGCTTGGCGTCGGGCAGCTCCGGCAGTTGGGCCTGTAACTCTGCCACCCACTCGCGGCTGATCTCCAGAAGCGGGAGGTCAGGCTCGGGGAAGTAGCGATAGTCCTGGGCGTGCTCCTTGCCTCGCTGGGGCACAGTCACCCCACGCGCCTCGTCCCAGCCCATCGTCTGCTGGGCGATAGTCCCACCCTCTTCCAGCACCGCGATCTGGTGCTCGATCTCGTAGGCGGTCGAGCGGGTCAGGGCGCGGAACGAGTTGAGGTTCTTGATCTCGTGGCGCGGGTTCATCGCGTCGGAGCCGGCGGGGCGCACGCTGATGTTTGCCTCGAAGCGCATCACGCCCTTTTCCATATCCCCTGAACTGACGCCGAGGTAGATGAGGATGGCGCGCAGTTTGGTCACATAGGCCCGCACCTCTTCCACCGAGCGCAAGTCGGCCTCGCTGACGATCTCCAGCAGCGGCACACCGGCGCGGTTGAGATCCACCAGGCTGGCGCCATCTACGTGGTACAGCTTGCCTGCGTCCTCCTCCATGTGGGCGCGGTTGATACGGACGCGCTTGACGCCCGCCTCGGTCTCGATATCGAGGTAGCCGTTCACCGTCAGCGGTGGAAATACCGGGGTGTACTGGGAGATCTGATACCCCTTGGGCAGATCGGGATAAAAGTAGGACTTGCGAGCAAAGCGGGTGAAAGGGGGAACCTGGCAGTTGAGGGCCAGCCCGGTCATGATGGCGATCTCGATGGCGCGCCGGTTGATGACCGGTAGCACGCCAGGCATGCCCGTGCAGACCGGGCAGACGTACGTGTTAGGTTCCAGGTCGCCCGTATCCTCCACCACCGGACAGGGGCAGAACATCTTGGAGGCGGTGTGAATCTGGGCGTGGACTTCTAGGCCGATGACGGGTTCATAGTCCATGAGGGCTAGTGAGTCAAAATCTGGCTCAGGAACAACCGGGTGCGCGGCTCGCGCGGGTTCACAAAGAACTCATCCGTCGCATTTTCCTCGACGATATTGCCGTCGGCGAAGAACATGATGCGGTTCGCCACCTGCTTGGCAAACCCCATCTCGTGGGTGACGACGATCATGGTCATCCCAGAGAGGGCCAGTTCGACCATCACGTCGAGCACCTCTTTGATCATCTCCGGATCGAGCGCTGACGTCGGCTCGTCAAAGAGCATAATCTTGGGCTGCATCGCCAGGGCGCGTGCGATGGCGACCCGTTGCTGCTGTCCGCCAGATAGCTGACCGGGGTACTTGTCGGCCTGCTCCGGGATGCCCACCCGCTCCAGGAGTTCCATCGCCACCTGCACGGCTTTATCTTTCGACCACCTCCGCACCCATATCGGGGCCAACGTGACGTTATCGATCACCTTCAGGTGTGGGAACAGGTTGAACTGCTGGAACACCATCCCGATCTCGCGCTGGATGGCGTGAATGTTGCGCAGGTCGGTGGTCAGCTCGATGCCATCCACGATGATGTCGCCCCGCTGGTGTTCCTCCAGCCGGTTGATGGTGCGGATGAAGGTGGACTTGCCACCCCCCGATGGTCCACAGACGACGACCACCTCACCTTTCTTGATGGTCGCGTCCACACCTCGCAACACGTGAAAATCGCCGAACCATTTGTGCACGTCCCGGCAGACGATGATATCTTCGGCTGTGTTCTGTTTCTCGTTCTCGTTCTGCATGCTAGCCTCCGTAGATTGGCTTCCCAGACCTGCCCACTTTTATCGCTCCCCCACGCCCAGCGCCTGCTCCAGGCGGCGGCTGGCGTAGGATAGAATATAGCAAAAGATAAAGAATATAACCGCGGCAAAGGCATAGACCTCTTTGTGCAGGCCGATAAACTCCTGCTGGCCGACCACAGACTTGGCAATGCCCAACAGATCCAGCAGGCCGACGATGGCCACCAGCGTGGTATCCTTGAACAAACTGATGAATTGCCCGACGATGGCCGGGATCACGGCGCGGAGCGCTTGAGGCAACACGATCAATATCATCACCAGTACTTCGTTCAAGCCTACCGCCCTGGCGGCTTCATATTGACCTCTGGGAATCGAGGCCAACCCCCCGCGCACATTCTCGGCAGTGTAGGCCGCGCTGAATAGTGTCATGCCGGTCAGGGCGCGCATGACGGTGCTGAGCCGGAGCTCTGGGGGGAGAAATAGCGGCAGCATCAACTGGCTCATAAAGAGCACACTGATGAGCGGGACGCCTCGGATCATCTCGATGTACACTGTGCAGAGCACTTTGATGACCGGGAGCTCGCTGCGACGGCCCAGGGCCAGCACGACGCCCAGTGGAAACGAGGCCACGATCCCGACGACGGCCAATATGAGGGTCAGCATCAACCCGCTCCACACGTCCTCCGACACTTGCGGCAGAAACGTGCTCTCTCGCGAGAATCCTCGCAGGAGGATCCCGATCAGAGGAAGGGACAGCAACCAACCGATCACCAGCCAACGCCGTACCGGGCCTTCCGCTTTCCGGAATATCCAGGTGAGCACGGCCAGGAGCACGACGATGCCCAGGCTGACCAATACCCGCCAGAGCTCCTTGATGGGATAACGACCGATCATAAAGACCTGAAAGTTCGTCGTGACCACTTCCCAGCGTGCGTCTCGCAAGACCCAGGTGAGGATCGCGCGCAACACGACATAGATGAAGGCTATCGAAAGGAAGGTAAGCAGGATGTTGTACCACGTGCTGAACAAGTTCTTTTTCAGCCAGCCCAGCAGTCCAACTTCGGTGCGAGGTGGCTTGAGTACCTCGGATTGTACGGTCATGTTCACCTCTCCACAATTTGTATGCGCCGGTTGACGACGTTCATGATCAACGAGATAGTCAGGCTCATGGATAGGTAACTGGCCATGATCATCATAAAGACCTCGACCACCCGGCCGGATTGATTCAGCATCGTGGCGGATACGGCGTATAGATCCAGGAAGCCGATGCCGATAGCCAAGCTCGAGTTCTTGGTCAGGTTCAGGTATTGGCTGATCAGTGGTGGAATGATCACCCGCAGAGCCTGCGGCAGGACGATCAGGCGCAGGACTTGCCCGCCGGTGAATCCCTGCGCTCTGGCCGCCTCGGTCTGTCCTTTGGGTACGGACATGATGCCGGCCCGCACGACTTCGGCGATGAAGGCGCCGGTATAGATCACCAACCCGACCAGCAGCGCCGTGAACTCGGAAGAAAGCTCCGTGCCCCCCTCGATTTTGAGCACGCCGCCGGACTTGGAGGTCATCTCCGGCAGGTCGAGCCATAAAGGGTCTCCGGAAATCAGCAGCCAGCCCAGCGCGGGGATGACGACGAGGGGAACGCCCACCCACAGCAAGTTGAAATTGGGGCGCCCCGTGTGCTCTATCCCGCGCCCCCGCAGGATGAGCAGTATCCCTGCCCCGATCAGCGCCACGATGAGAAAAGGCCACCACGAGCCGAACGAGGCCGTGGTGCGAAGCGCCGGCACCGCGACGCCGCGATTGCTCAAAAAGATCGGGCCGGGCCAAACGAGAGGCTCCCGGATGTTCGGCAGCTTCAAGATGACTGCAAAGTACAGAAAGAATAATTGTACCAGTAATGGAGTGTTGCGAACGATCTCAATATATACGCTGGCGATCCTGCTGACGAGCCAGTTGTCGGACAGGCGGGCAATCCCCGTCACCAGACCCACCAGCGTGGCAAAGACGATGCCCAGACTGGCGACCCGGATCGTGTTGACCACGCCGACCAGAAAGGCGCGGGCGTACGAATCGGTGGGGCTGAACTCGATCCCCTCGGCCAGGTGAAAGCTTGCCTCCTCGTCCAGAAAGCTAAAACTGAACGCAAGCTCCCGTTCCCGGTAGTTCGAGAGCGCCCACGCGCCCGCGGCGAACACCAGGACCACGAACGCGATCTGGGCCAGCACTTTGAGCACGCGCTCGTCACGCCAGAACGGTGCTGCTTTTCGAGATTCCCCCATTGATACGTATTGGCTCATGCCTATCCCCCTTCATTTTGCAGGGAATGCAGCCCGACATGCCCTCGCGAACATATCGGGCTGCACCTCTTTGCCCCTTGTCGGGGTTGTTCGTTCTAGCGGAAAGCCATTGGGTACAACAGGCCGCCGTTGATCCATAGCTCGTTGGGTCCACGCGGAATGTCGATGCCGTCCGGTCCCAGGTGTCGGTCGTAAACTTCTTTGTAGTTGCCCACTTGCTCGATGACGTTGACCATAAAATCATCGCTGAGGCCCAGCGAGGTGCCCATTTCGCCCTCGACGCCCAGGAGGCGCTTGACGGTCGGATTGTCGCTGTTGAGCATCTGGTCCAAGTTCTGGGAGTTGACGCCTTGCTCCTCCGCCTCCATCATCCCCCAGACCACCCAGCGCACCACGTCGTTCCACTCGTTGTCGCCATGGGCAGTCAACGGCCCCAGGGGTTCCTTCGACATCGTCACGTCGAGAATGACGTGTTCATTGGGATCGGCCATGGCAGAGCGGAGCGCGGCCAACTGCGACTTGTCAGACGTCTCTCCGTCGCAACGTCCCTCTTCGTAGGCCGTGTTGGTGTCCTGGGTGCTCTCAAAGAGCAGGGGGGTGAATTCGACGCCCCGCATGCGGAAGGCATCGGCCAGGTTCATCTCGGTGGTGGTGCCGGTGGTGCAGCAGACTGTGGCTCCTTCCATATCCTCCAGAGTCTCGAAACCACTGTCCGCCCGGACCATCATGCCCTGGCCGTCGTAGAACGTCACCGCGGCCCAGTCCAGTTCGTTTGCCGTATCACGGGTGAGAGTCCAGGTCGTGTTGCGGAGCAGGACATCTATTTCGCCGGTCTGAAGGGCCGGCAACCGTTCGGGGGCGGTCAGTGGGCGGTACTCTACCTTGGTGGCATCGCCAAAGACTGCGGCGGCGATCGCCTTGCAAAAGTCGACGTCGAATCCTTCAAACTCGCCTTCAGGGTTGAGGTAGCCGAAACCGACCAACTCGGCGTTGACGCCGCAGATGACGTAACCCCGGTCCTTGATGAGCTGGAAGCGCTCCCCGCCGGCGGTGGGCGCCTCAGGGCACTCGGGACAAGGGGGGCACTCGGGCTCGGGGCAAGGGGGACATTCCTGCTGTCCACAGGCGGTCAGCAAGAAGCTCAAAGTTAACAGGATGGCCAGTAATGTAAATCGTTTGCGGTTCACAGTTTTTCTCCTCCTTATTGGCTAGCCTAAGAATAACAAACGGTTAAAGTGAACAACGGTGAGCAACGATTTTGTTTTCTATTTTCACCTCCTTGTATATGCGATCAAAGGCGCTGGCCCCTGAACCAGCGATGCAGGAAGCGGCTCGCGTTTCATTTGTGTCAACCAAGCACAAATGTATAACCCTGATGATGAGAGGATGTGATGAAAGCTGTGTAGGTCAAAGCAAAGTCGCTTTCGCCAGCTTTTTTCTCGATTCACTACCGGACACTTTTTGAATGAACGTTTATTTGGACACGGGTTTCACGGATTCACACGGATTTTACCTGAATTTTTCCGACTCGCGCCTAAAATTCTGAGCGGCAAGCATCTGCCAACGAGCAAGCAAAGCGCCGAAAACAACAAACCATCCGTGTCCTGAGAAAAGTGTCCGGTAGCAAATTTCTCGACAAGATTTAGAGGGTGGGCCAGAAACCGGGTTTTTGAATACCTTTGGAGCCCAATGTGGTCTGTCGTGAGACTTTTCGCAAACCTGGCTAATGAAAAAAAACGGTTTCTTTACCCTCCCGGTGAACGACTATGTTTCTCGTGATTGTTTGCCTGCTCCCACTGGATTGCCAGATCGAGCGAGGTGAATCCTTACTTTTTCTCGGACTATTTGTTCCATTATACTCATCTTGGCAACATACGTCAAGGGCGCCGCGCGGCCGCCAGTGTGCTCAAGCTATCGCGACTGATCGAGTCTAAAGCAATGTTTCGAGCGGCGTGTACTCCAGGCCAAACGCCTCGGCGACGCCGAGATAGGTGATTTTGCCGTCGTAGGTATTCACTCCCTTTGCCAGAGCAGGATCCGCCTGGATAGCGGCCTCAGCTCCCATATTGGCCAGCTTGGCGGCGTAGGGGAGGGTCGCGTTACTCAGGGCATACGTACTCGTGCGCGGCACGGCCCCGGGCATATTCGCCACGCAATAGAGGATGACGCCATCCACCATGATGATCGGATCGGAATGGGTGGTGGGGCGCGTGACCTCGACGCAGCCTCCCTGGTCAACCGCCACGTCCACGATCACGCTGCCGGGCGCCATGGTGCTGATCATCTTGCGAGTCACCAGTTTGGGCGCTTTGCCTCCCTTGATGAGCACTCCTCCCACCACCAGGTCGGCTCGCCGCACGGCCTCGGCGATGTTCAGAGGATTGGAGCTCAAGGTAGTCAGTCGTCCACCCATCACCTCATCCAGGTAGCGTAGCCGGTCGACGTTGATGTCAATGATAAAGACATGCGCGCCCATCCCCAATGCCATCTGGGCCGCGTTGGTGCCGACCACTCCTCCGCCAATGATGACCACGTCGGCAGGGCGCACGCCTGGGACGCCTCCCAAGAGCTTGCCACGACCGCCGTTCATCTTTTCCAGGTAATGGGCGCCAATCTGGATCGACATCCGGCCCGCCACCTCGCTCATCGGGGTGAGCAGAGGTAGGCTGCCGTTGGGCAGTTCTACAGTCTCGTAAGCGATGCCGGTCAATCCTCGCTTCATCATCTCGTGGGTCAACCGTTCCTCTGCCGCCAGGTGCAGATAGGTGAAAAGCACCAGGTCGGATCGCATGAACTCGTATTCGCTGGGCTGCGGCTCTTTGACCTTGATCACCATCTCCGCGCCCCAGGCGTCGGCGTTGGTGGGCACGATCTTGGCGCCGGCATCCTGGTACTGTGAGTCGGGAAAGCCGCTGCCTTCGCCAGCCTTGGTCTCGACCCACACCTCGTGCCCGGCTTCCACCAACTGGCGAGCTCCCCCTGGCGTCATGGCCACGCGATATTCGTTATCCTTGATCTCTTTTGGTACTCCAACGATCATTATTGAGCCTCCTTGAACTAATTATTTTGTGATATGTGATGGTTAAAACGTAAAACGTTTGTGTGATTGGAAGGATGCGTGGGTTTACTCCTCGAATACCAGCTCTGAGCGTTCGCGCCACATCAGTTCTGCAATACCCCGGAACTGCCCTTCGACTACCAGAGGTATTAAGAGGATACTTTTCCCTGAACCGTCTGGCTCGTTGTTGTGGTAACGAGTGGGAATCAAATCATTAGCGCGGTAGCGAGCGTACATCTGGTGGAGCTGGGCCTGCGAGTCGGCGTTATGGCAGTCCAGTAGATTGGTGCCGATCAACGCCTCGCCGCCTCTCGAACCATAGTGCTCGATAGCCAGGTCATTCATAAAGACGATGTGATACTCTTCGTTGGCAATGGTAACCGCTGCGCGCAATCCCGAAAATAGCGCGCCTAATTCAGCCAAGTTGATCATCGCAAGTCTCCTCATAGATGACGCTAGCAAGTAGAAGTATACTCCACTTCTCAGGAGTTGTCCAGTGGCAATTTGTGCCAAGACCGCTTGGTCTCGATACGTCCTGGTTTCGACAAGCTCAACCCAAGTCGCTCCTACTCGACCGGCGCTGGATTTGCTGCCTGAGTGATTGCTGTTTTACAATCTCAAAGAGCCTTGCCCTGAACCGCCTAATGCGTTACAATGTATCGACATAGTTATCACAGCAAGGAGGGATTGATGAATAGCAAAGCTTTTCTGGACTGGCTGGCCCGATGGGAGGCCGATTTACCCTCTATGAACTTGGATCCGATCCTATCCGATCCTGCCCGCGTGGCGTTGGTGTCGCAGGATTTGCTGAAGGGATTCTGCGACGAAGGTCCCCTTTCCGGCCCGCGCGCGGCCAGCATTGTTCCCGCCGTGGTGCGGCTTTTCCAGCGCGTCCACGATCTGGGAGTTCGCCACTTTTTGCTGCTCCAGGATACCCACGACCCCGACGCCGTCGAGTTCTCTGCCTACCCGCCCCACGCCGTGGCCGGTACTGTGGAGAGCGAGACCATTGACGAGCTGGCGGATCTACCGTTCTCCGATCGCTTCACGATTGTCCCCAAGAACTCCATCAGCTCAAACGTCGGCACCGATCTGGGGGCCTGGCTGGATGATCATCCAGAGATCGTCATCTTTATCGTCGTTGGCGTCTGCACCGATATCTGCATCTACCACGCGGCGCTGTTTCTGCGCGTGAGAGCCAACGTTCTGGGCCAGCGCGACGCCCGCATCATCGTGCCCGCCGATTGCGTGCAGACCTTTGACACGCCTGTGGAGGTAGCAGCCGAATTGGGCGCGTTCCCGCACGACGGTGACCTGCTGCACCGCATCTTTTTGTATCAGATGGCGCTCAACGGCGTCGAAATCGTTGCCAGCCTTACGTAGACGCGAAGGAGGTTTTGATGATGTCTCTATCCGATCAAATCGCTGCCTGGCTCCGCAATCGTCTCGCCAACGCCGGCGCCGACGGCTTTGTCTTTGGCCTCAGCGGCGGCGTGGATTCGGCTACCGCCGCGGCACTGGCCGTGCGCGCGGTCGGCTCCGATCACGTCCTGGCTGCTCTCCTCCCCTGCCATTCTCAGCCAGAGGATGCGCGTCTGGGTCAACGGGTAGCCGATACCTTCAACATCCCCACCGTCACCGTGCGCCTGGACAGGGCATACGACGCGCTGATGGCCGTCCTTCCGCCGTCCGAACATCGCCTGGCTGCCGCCAATATCAAACCCCGCCTGCGAATGATCAGCCTCTATTACCTGGCCCAATCGCACAATTACCTGGTGTTAGGTTCGGGCAACAAAGCCGAACTTCTTGTGGGGTACTTTACCAAGTACGGCGATGGCGGCGTGGATCTATTGCCTCTGGGCGATCTGTCCAAGACCCAGGTGTGGGGGCTGGCCCGCGAGCTGGGGGTACCGCAGGAGGTCGTCGAGCGGCCTCCTTCGGCGGGCCTCTGGCCCGGCCAGACCGACGAGGGGGAGATGGGCATCACCTACCGCGAATTGGATCGCGTCCTGGCCGCCATGGAGGCGGGGCAAACTGCGGGTATCGAATCCACCAAGCTGGACAAGGTACGGGGGATGATGGCCGATTCCGCTCACAAGCGGGCCATGCCGCCGATATTCAAACTTTCGTAAAGCCGGTACGCATTCGTCACCCTGAGTGGAGCGGAGACAAAGGGTCTCCAATCTGACAACGCGAGATTCCTCGACTCCCTCCGGTCGCTCGGAATGACGCAAAGGTGCGACGAACGACTAACAACACCTATGTCCACCTGGTTCACACGACGCACGCTCGATCTCGTCGGCAAGTTCACCGACATCTATTACACGCGCAAGTACGGCGAGCTGGCTCGCCGCCTGGGCCGGCCCGACGTCGGACCAGACGAGCGGCGCGGGTTTATCATTATCCAGATCGACGGGCTGTCCCACGATCACCTCGTGCAGGCGATCGCCGCGGGCTACATGCCCCACCTGAGCCGCCTGTTGGCCGAGCGCCGCCTGGTCGTGGGACCCTGGCGCTGCGGTCTGCCCAGCACTACCCCGGCTGTTCAGGCCGGTATCATGTTTGGCAATCGTTTTGACATTCCAGGGTTCCGCTGGTACGAGAAAGAACGTGGTTTAGGGATGCTCGCCCGGCGACCCGATCAGGCCCAGAGCATGCAAGCCCGCGTCAGCCGCGGGAGGACGGGGATACTGCGCGGCGGATCGTGCTACGTGAGCATGTTCGACGGCGACGCGGATCTGGCGCTTTTCACCCTCAGTACGTTTCACCGGCAGCGCTTTTTCGAAAGTATGCGCGGAATTGGTTTTTTCCTTCTCTTCTTACTCAGCCCCTTTCGCGTGCTGCGCCTGTTGGGCTTGATCACCGCGAGGTATCTGGCCGGGTTAGGCCGTCGCCTGGTCGCCCTGGCGCGGCCCTTCGACAGGCTCAGGACATCGCCCAGTGTCATCAATCCCTTCGACGTGCTCTCGCCCCTGTTACACGCGGTCAGCGATGCGTTCTTTACCGAGGTGCAGACCTTTGGCGTGATGCTGGACATCTACCGCTGTGTCCCGGCCATCTATGCCAACTACAACAGTTACGACGAAGTGGCCCACAAATTGGGGCCAGACCACCCGGCGGCCTTCCGCATCCTGCGCGGCGTGGACAAACGCATCCAACAGATCAACCGCATGCGCGCCCGCTACCGACGGCAGGAGTACGATCTTTACATCATCTCCGATCACGGGAACTCGCTCTCGGTGCCCTTCCGTTGGCGCAACGGCAAAAGCCTGGGGCAATACATCCTTGCCCACCTTGGAGCCGAGCACTCGGTGGACGAGAGGGTGGGCGACCAGGTACATTCGACGGCCAAGACGCGCTATCTGTTGGAAGAGTTGCACGCGCTGGAGCAGAGCGTTTCCCCTCGCTTGCGCCGGGTGCTCACCGCCGCCCGGCGTTACGTGGATCGGCGGCTGCTGGCCGATCAGGAGTTGGATTACGACCTGGAGCGGCAGCAGGATGTCGTCGTGTCTGCCTCCGGCCCGTTGGCCCACGTTTATTTCAACATCGCTTCCCGCCCGCTTGACCTGATCGAGGTGGTACGGATCTATCCCCGCTTGCTCGATCATCTGCTCGCCACCCCTGGCATCGGGGCCGTGGTCGGACGGGCGGGAGAGCAGACGATCGTGATGGGGCAGGAGGAAGGCACATTGGTCATCGAAGGGGAGCGCGAGATCGTGGAGGAGCCGCATCCGCTGGTATCGTTCGGCGACGCGGCCTACGCCGCTGCCCAGGTGCACCGCCTGGCCCACTTTCCCCACGCCGGCGACCTGGTGGTGCTGGGAGCAGTCGATCCGGACGGCACGGTGGTGACCTTCGAGGAACAGGCCGCGACGCACGGCGGGCTGGGCGGGCCGCAAGGGCGACCTTTCATCACCTGGCCGCCCGAATGCCCCCTGGCCCCAGAGACGCTGAACGACGCCCAAGACCTGTATCCCTACTTTGCGCAGCATTACCTGGAGCAAGCTCCAGCCGAGGAAACGGGTGACATTGCTAGAAAGTAACCCTTCAAGACGGTAAACAGGCGCGGACGAGCCGTTTGTCATTTCCTGTTTCTGTGCTATCATACGCCCTATCCTTCGACGACGAACCTCGGTTCGCGCTCAGGACACCGCTTGCAGGTGAAAAAGAATGGCCGAAGAAGCTGAAATTCCCCTTCCAACCGAAGAACCCCGCCACTGCCCTGCCTGTGGTTCGAGAGTGGCCGCCAAGGCGACGACGTGCCTGATGTGCGGCGCACCGCTCGTCGAGGAAGAGGAGGTCGAGGAAGAAGAGAGAAAACCGCGCTGGCGCTTGCCCAGTTGGGTCGGGTCCGTCGTCGTCGCCGTGCTGGCGCTGGTGGTCCTGGCGATAGGCGGCATGGGGTTCTATTCGATGCTCACCGCCGAGCCTGATGAACCCAAAACCGTGACGCCCACGTCTACCCCCACCCGCACGCCGACCGCTGTGCCGTCCGCGACGCTCACACCGACGCCCACGCCCACGATTACACCCACGCCCATCCCGCCGCGTGTCCATCAGGTGCAGGAGGGCGAGACGCTCATTGATATTGCCATCACCTATGGCATCACCGTCGATGAGATTCAGGCCATGAACCCGGACCTGGATCCGAACATGATCCGGGCAGATGAGGTATTGCTCATCCCGGCTGCCACACCCACACCTGGGCCTACCAGCACATTTGAACCGAATGCTCCGACCCCGACGCCGGCCGCCTCCGTCATTTACGTCGTCAAGGCGGGGGATACGCTCAGCACTATTGCTGAGGAGCACGAGGTCTCGGTGCAAGTGATCGTGGATGCGAATGACCTGGGATCCGAAGAAGAGACGATCCGTCCCAATCAATCGCTCGTCATCCCCCTGGGAACGCCGATGCCGACGCCGACGCCGACCATCGATCCCAACGCCACCCCGACGCCGGTCCCCCCTTACCCGGCGCCTCCGCTCCTCGGCCCACCCGACGGTACGGTCTTTGAGGGGAGCGACGAGCCGATTCTCTTGCAGTGGGCCTCGGTGAGCGTGCTTGGCGACGACGAGTGGTATGCGCTGGCCCTCTCGCAACCGTCCGGCGGTGTGGTATCTGATACGGTTTACACTCGCGTCACGGCCTGGCGCGTGCCGTTCGAGATCCTTTCGACCGCAAGTACCGGCGTGCGCGAGTTCCGCTGGCAGGTGCAGGTGGTGCGGGAAGCAGGTATGGTCGATGGCGAACTCGTCTACGAGGCAGCCGGCGCCCCCAGCGACGTGCGCACCTTCACCTGGTTGGGGCCGACGCCCACGCCAGGTTCTTCGACCCCATGAAAAAAGCGCCGCTCGGAAAGAGCGGCGCTCCTGTTACTTCTTATACTCCAGACCGTGAGGCGCGAGCCGTCTTTTCCAGCGTCACGCATCACGCACCACGTTTTACTCGGTTTCCCAGGGATCGATCTCCCCACGCAGGAAACGGTTGATGTCGGCGGCGGCCTGCTTGCCCGCGCCCATCGCGCTGACGACCGTCGCCGCGCCGGTGACCACATCCCCCCCGGCCCACACGCGCGGCTTGGTCGACCGTCCGGTCTCCTCGTCGGCCACCACCGTGCCCCACTTGGAGCGTTCCAACTCGCCAGCCTCGTAAAACACTACTGGATTGGGCGACGTTCCCAGGGCCATGATCACCGTGTCCACCTCCATATCGAATTCAGAGCCCTCGATGGGGACGGGGCGTCGTCGCCCGCTGGCGTCGGGTTCGCCCAACTCCATGCGGATGCAGCGCATTCCGCACACGTTGCCCCTCTCGTCCCCAAAAATCTCGACCGGATTGGTGAGGAAATTGAAAATGACCCCCTCCTCCTCGGCGTGGTGGACCTCCTCGGCGCGGGCGGGCACCTCGGCCGGCGAGCGTCGGTAGATAATGTGAGATTCGCCAGGCTCCTCTCCGCTTTGTTGCGCCTGAAGCTTCTGCAAGCGCAGCGCAGAACGAGCCGAGTCCATCGCCACGTTCCCCGCGCCGATCACCGCCACCTTCTCGCCCACTTTGACTGGCGTGTCGTACTCTGGGAAGAGATAACCTTTCATCAAGTTGACGCGCGTGAGGAACTCGTTGGCCGACAGGACGCCGTTGTAGTTGATGCCCGGAATGCGCAGGAACGATGGCAGCCCCGCGCCGGTTCCCAGGAAGACGGCGTCGTATTCCTCCAGCAGTTCATCCAGCGTGAGCGTGCGGCCGATGACGTGGTCAGTACGGACCTTGATCCCCAGACACTCCATTGCGTAATCAATCTCAGCAAAGACCACGCTCTTGGGCATACGGAACTCGGGGATGCCGTAGGTCAGCACGCCGCCGGGGGCGTGGAGCGATTCAAAGATGGTCACCTCGTGCCCTTCCCGTCCCACGTCCACGGCGCAGGTCACGCCGGCCGGGCCAGACCCGACGATGGCGACCCGCTTGCCGGTGGTCGTGGCGCACTCCAGCGGGCAGGATCGCTGCGCCAGCTCGTAGTCTCCTACGAACCGCTCCAGCCGCCCGATGGCGACCGGCTCCCCTTTCTTGGCCAGAACGCACGTAAGCTCGCACTGGTTCTCCTGAGGGCAGACTCGACCACAGATGGCGGGGAGGCCGTTCTTCACCTTCATCGCCTCCACTGCACCAACCATGTCTCCCTCGCGCAGAGCCTTGATGAACTCGGGGATGAGGACTTCTACCGGGCAGCCATCCACGCAGTGCGGCTTGGCACATTGCAGGCACCGCTCTGCCTCTTTGCGGGCCAATTCCTCCGTATAACCGAGGGCCACCTCGTCAAAATTTTCCCCACGTGCGATGGGATCCTGCTCAGGCATGGCCTGCCGAGGGATCTTGAGACGTTCGCGTTGTGTGAGTTCAGACATTTAGGCGCCTCCCTCCAGTACAGCATCCAATCGGCACTTGTGTTCCCATTGTTCGACCGAGGTTTGCTCCTCTGGCCGATAGTATTGCAGGCGAGAGAGCATATTGTCCCAGTCCACCTTGTGGCCGTCAAATTCCGGGCCGTCCACGCAGACGAACTTGGCCCCGTCCTCCAGCAATACCCGGCAGCCGCCGCACATGCCGGTTCCGTCAATCATGATCGTGTTCAGGCTGACCGTCGTCGGGATCTCGTATGGCTTGGTGGCCAGTGTGACGAATTTCATCATGACGGCCGGCCCAATCGCCCAGATGTGGGCGATCTCTTTCCCGTATCTATCCAGCAGCTCCTTGAGCGGATCGGTGACCATCCCCTTGCGCCCGTGAGAGCCGTCGTCGGTGCAGACGATCAGCTCGTCCGAGATCTCCCGCATGCGTTCCTCCCAGAACAGGAGATTCTCGGTGCGGGCGCCAATGATGGAGATGACGTGGTTCCCGGCCTCCTTGAGGGCGCGGGCGATGGGAAAGATGATGGCAATGCTCGTCCCGCCTCCTATGCAGATCACCTTCCCATAGTTCTCGACCTCGGTTGGATGGCCCAGCGGCCCGACGAAGGTGGCTAACTCATCGCCCGGCTCGAGCGTTCCCAGGTGCATCGTCGTCTTGCCGATCTCCTGGAAGACGATCGTGATCGTCCCGGCCTCGCGGTCGTAATCGGCTATAGTGAGTGGAATGCGTTCCCCATGCTCGTCGATGCGCAGGATAATGAACTGGCCCGCCTGGGCCTTTTTCGCCACAGCGGGCGCTTCGATGACCATCAGTTTATTGATGTCACTCTTGAGTGTTTCTTTGTGCAAGATTTTGTACACAGATTACCTCCCGGTTCTTGGGGTTAATAGATGGTAGCGGGTAAAGGATACCTCTATTTAGCCAGATAGTCAAGTGGCGTTTATCGCGCTCGCACTGTGACATATTTCCCCGCGAACCGGGCGCAATCACGTGATCTTTTCAAATGTTACCTGTCCGTCGCGAGCGTCCACCCGCACCGTCTCCCCCTCGGCGAACTCGCCGCGCAAGAGCGCCAGCGCCAACGGGTCCTGCACCTCCCGCTGGATGACGCGCTTCAGAGGCCGCGCTCCATAGACGGGGTCGTAGCCCACGTCGGCCAGGTGGCGCCGGGCGGCATCGGTCAACTCCAGCTCAATATTCCGCTCGGCCAGCAGACCGCGCAGGCGGCGCATCTGGATGTCCACGATCTCGATCAAGTCCTCCTTCGTCAGACTGCGGAAGAGGATGATGTCGTCGACGCGGTTCAGGAACTCGGGGCGGAAGGTGCGATCCAGTTCCTCCATCACCCGATCTCGCGCCTCCTCGATGCCCAGTTCCTTGATCCAACGGCTGCCGATGTTGCTGGTCATGATGACGATGCTGTTCGTAAAGTCGACCGTGCGGCCGTGGCCGTCGGTCAGACGGCCCTCGTCGAGCAACTGGAGCAGCGCGTTAAAGACCTCCGGGTGGGCCTTTTCGATCTCGTCAAAGAGCACCACACTGTAGGGCCGCCGCCGGACCGCCTCGGTCAGTTGACCGCCCTCGTCGTAGCCCACGTAGCCGGGAGGCGCGCCGATGAGCCGCGAGACGGTGTGCCGCTCCTGGTACTCGCTCATATCGATGCGCACCATCGCGTCCTCGGTGTCAAAGAGGAACGCCGCCAGCGCCCGGCCCAGCTCCGTCTTGCCCACCCCCGTCGGCCCCAGAAAGATAAAGGCGCCGATGGCCCGGTTGGGGTCTTGCAAACCGGCGCGAGCGCGACGGACGGCGTTGGAGACGACCTCCACCGCCTCGTCCTGCCCCACCACCCGCAGGTGCAGCGCCTCCTCCATCCGCAGCAGCCGCTCCACCTCTCCCTCCAGCAGTTTGGAGACGGGGATGCCGGTCCACTCTGCCACCACCACGGCGACTTCCTCGGAGCCGACCTCCTCTTTGAGGATGGCGCGATCTTGCTGCAATTGGCGCAGTTGTTCCTCCTGCTCCCGAAGCTGCTTCTCCAATTCGACGAGCGTGCCGTACTGCAACTCGGAGGCGCGGGCATAATCCTGTGCTCGCTGGGCTTGCTCGATCTGATGGTGAACCCGATCTGTACGTTCCTTCGTGTCCCGGATCGCCTGAATGGCGTCCTTCTCCTGCTCCCAGCGGACGCGCAGGGCCTTGCTCTCCTCCTGCAGGTCGGCCAGCTCCTTCTCCAATTTCTTCAGCCGCTCCTTGCTGGCCTTGTCCTTCTCCTTCTTGAGCGCCTCCCGCTCGATCTCCAGTTGCATGATGTGCCGGTCCACCTCGTCCAACTCGGCGGGCTTGGAGTCGATCTCCATGCGCAGCCGGGAGGCCGCCTCGTCGATCAGGTCGATCGCCTTGTCCGGCAGGTGCCGGTCGGCGATGTAGCGGTCGCTCAGCGTCGCCGCCGCGATGCAGGCCGAGTCCTGGATGCGCACGCCGTGATGCACCTCGTACCGCTCCTTGAGGCCGCGCAGGATGCTGATCGTGTCCTCGACGGTCGGCTCTTCCACATAGACCGGCTGGAATCGCCGCTCCAGCGCGGCGTCCTTTTCGATGTACTTGCGGTACTCGTCCAGGGTGGTCGCGCCGATGGCGTGCAGTTCGCCTCGCGCCAGCATCGGCTTGAGCATGTTGCTGGCGTCCATCGAACCCTCGGCCGCGCCAGCCCCGACGACGGTGTGCAGCTCGTCGATGAACAGGATCACCTCGCCAGCGGCGTCGGTCACCTCCTTGAGCACCGCCTTGAGCCGCTCCTCGAACTCGCCCCGGAACTTGGCGCCGGCGACCAGCGCCCCCAGGTCGAGCGCGACGATGCGCTTGTTCTTCAACCCCTCGGGCACGTCGCCGCGCACGATCCGCTGCGCCAATCCCTCGGCGATAGCGGTCTTGCCCACGCCGGCGTCGCCCACCAGCACCGGGTTGTTCTTCGTCCGGCGGTTGAGGATCTGCATCACACGCCGGATCTCTTCGTCCCGCCCGATGACGGGGTCGAGCGTTCCCTGCCGGGCCATCACGGTCAGGTCTCGCCCGTACTTTTCCAATGCCTGGTAGGTCGCCTCTGGATGCTGGCTGGTGACGCGCTGGCTGCCACGAATGGCGGTCAGCGCCCGCAGGACGGCGTCCTCGGTGATGCCGTGAGCTGCGAGGAAGCGGGCCGCGTCGCCGCCGTGCGAGCCGGTCAGCGCCAGCAGCAGGTGCTCGGTGCTGACGTACTCGTCGCGCATGCGGGCGGCGATCTTTTCTGCCTCGTCCAGGGCGCGCGTCAACTCGCGCGATAGCCCCACCTGCGCCGTCGCGCCATAGACCTTCGACTTGCGCTCCAGTTCCCCGGCCAGCGCCAGCGTCATCTCCCGTGGATTGGCCTCCAATTTCTGGACGATCTGCGGCACGATCCCTTCGGACTGCTGAAGCAGCGCCAGCAGCACGTGGGATGGTTCGATCTGGCTGTGGCTGTGCTCGCGCGCCAGCGATTGAGCGCCCCTGATCGCTTCTTGTGCTTTTTGTGTAAATTTATTCAGATCCATAGTTTTACCCTCACTGGGATTATACAGACCGTTCGTTAAAGATACATTAACGCGACATTAGATTGGTGTAAGAACAGCGGATTTCAGGACAACAACGGATAATAAAAAACGGGGGCGTCGTCGACGCCCCCGATCCGTTAATCTGCTAATGTCCTGTTACCCGCTGTTTGAAAGAAGCAAAGCGGCCTAATACCGCAACAGCGCTCCCACGCCAAACTCGGCGATCTTGGGATGATCGTCCACCACCTCGACCTTGCCGCCGTTTTCGATCAGCTTGGTCACCAACGCCTCGGCGGCATCGGGGATCTCGGTGAATTCACCGCCACAGAAAGGGCAGACGTCCAAATCCTGGTCCGTGATGTAGGCGCAGTTGCTGCACTGATAGCCCGACTGGTGGTAATGTCGGTCAATCACCAGCGTCTGGATGCGACCCTCGTGGGCTGCGCCGAGCGTATCGGCTAGGCGGATGACGCCGCCGCGCCCCTTTGCCGCCGCCGTGAACACCGCCTCTACCAGGGCTGTCTCTCGTTCCTTCTCCGCTTGCTCCAGAATCTCGAAGGAAAGGTCCCGTATCTCGGTCTCTGATGCGTTCATATCGGCGCTGAAGGAGCCGATCACCTTCTCCTGCAGCCGTTTGGGCAACTTTTCGTGAAACTGGGCCACCGTCGGATCGGCGCCGGCAAGGATCAGGCGTTGCGGCTTGTGCTTGCGCCAGAATTGGTCCGTCGCTTTGGCTGCATCGCGGATGTTGCGCTGTGCGATCTCTTCTTCGCGCTGGCTCGATCCAGGAGCTCCCCCGCGACGCCCGCTCCCACCCGAAGAGCCGCGCCCTTTTTTCATCTTGCGCACATCCTCTCCCACAAACTCGCCGCTGGCCCGCAACTCGCCCATCTCGAAAAGCATCAGCCGTACTGAGCGCCGATCGACCAGCGCCACCAGGTAACTTCCATAAGCATCCCACAACGCTGCCAGCGGCCAGATGTAGGGCTTGCGGGCCACTGTCACGCCAGAAGCCACGGGGACGGCCAGCGAATACGTGCGCCAAAAATCCTCTTCGGCGCAGGAGAAAACGATCACGCCGCGCCCCGTCCAATCGTACTCGTGATCGAAAAATCGCTCCACGGCGTCTATGTCCTCGGACTCGGCCTTCCCGTCCACCTGCTTTAACATCTGTCGCAGTGCCAGTTTATACTCGTCCGTCGTGCGTTCTGTTGGATCCACGTTTAGATAGACACTCAGTATCGGTGCTTGAGCCTGATATGCCGCCAGTTCGCGCAAATCCTCTTGTTTGAACATTCTCTTTACCCCTTTTCTAATCGTCGTTACCGTTAAACGAGTGACCATTCGGCCACCAAAACCATTCGGTGATCACGGTCTCTTTCCCAATGTCACCGGAATCTCCAATTCTTCTCCATCGCGAAGCACGGTCAACACCACCTCTTGTCCGACGTCAGTTTCGCGCACCAGGTAAGCGATCAGATCGTCAAAGATATACAGATCGTACCCGTCAATGGCGATAATGATGTCGCCGCCAGCCCTGACCGTCGCCTCCATAACCTCGACGTCCCGATCGCCTCCCCGCAGACCAGCTCGCTCGGCGGCAGTCCCCGGCGTGACCTCGGCGATGAGCACGCCACGGTCTATCGGCAGGTCCAATGGCTCGGCCAGCTCCGCGACGCTGAAGCGGTTGTTCGATACGATGCCCAGATAGGGATACTCGTAGAAACCCTGCTCGATCAGGTGAGGCACAATACGTTTGATCGTGTTGACCGGCACGGCAAAACCAATCCCGGCGCTGGTGCCCGTGGTCGAGCGAATGGAATAATTCACACCGATCACCTGCCCGTGAATGTCAAGCAGCGGTCCTCCCGAGTTGCCGGGGTTGATGGCCGCGTCGGTCTGGATGATCTCGGGGTTGGAGAAAAAGCCGGTATCCCGGGCCAATTGTGCGGGCAACGTGCGCCCCAGGGCGCTGATGATGCCGACGGTCATTGTCCCTTCCAACCCGAAGGGATTGCCAATCGCGACGACCCGCTGGCCCACCTGAAGCGCGCTCGAATCCCCCAGTTCCAGCGGTACCAGTCGTTCGACGGGGATGTCCACTTCGAGCACCGCCAGATCGGCGTAAGGATCCTGGCCAATGACCTGCGCCTCGGTGACCGTACCGTCGGCAAAAGTGACCTGGACCGTATCGGCTTCCTGGACGACGTGGTCGTTGGTGACGATGTGTCCTTCCGCATCGATCACAAAGCCGGAGCCGCCGCCGAGCGGAAGGAACGTTCCCTCTTCCTCCACGGACACCTCGATATACACCACGGCCGGGTTGGTTCGCTGATAGAGGTTGATCAACAAGGCATCTTCTGTATCGATCTTGGAGATGACGTCCTCCGGCAGTGGTGTAGAAGTAGCGACGAGCACCGGGTCGGGCACGGGCGTCGGCGGCCTGGTGGCGGTGGGTGAGAAAAATAACTCTGGTCCGCCACAAGTGCAGGCCAACGTAACCAACATCAAAGGCAACAAGATGAGTGTCAAACGCTTGCGTGAGTGCATCCTATCTTTTCCCTTTCAATTCCTCGAACAATTCCCTCTCGCGGGGACCGAGATCCTGGGGCACCTGTATCTGAACGGTGATCAACAAGTTGCCGCGCTGCTTGGGGTTGCGCGGGTTGGGCATCCCCTGGCCGCGCAGGCGGAAGGTCTGTCCTCCCTGGGTGCCGGGCGGGATCTTGAGCGATACTTCGCCATTCAGCGTCGGGACCCGTATCTGGCCGCCCAGCACGGCGGTATACAGGTCGAGGTCCACATCGCAGCGCAGATCGTCGCCGTCGCGCTCAAAGAGCGGGTGTGGCTTGACCGTGACATTCAAATACAGATCGCCGGAGGCGCGGCCCTTGCCAGCGATCCGCACTTTGGACCCCGTCCGCGCTCCCGGCGGAATCTTGACCCGAATTCGACGTCCATCTCCCTCCAACATCCGACTGGCACCGCGGAATGCCTCTTCCAACGTGATCTCTACGGGAATTTCTTGTTCCCGCGGCATGCCCCCGCCGGTCGTGCGGCGAAAGACATCCTCGGTGGTACGAGTGCGCCCCGCTCCCCCCGTCCCGCCGAAAATTGTGCGGAAAAAATCCGAAAACGTGCCTGCACCGGACCCGCCAAAGAGGTCGCCCAGATCGCCGCTCCACTCGACGCGCGTTCCCCCTGGTGCGCCGGAGAACCACTGGGACCAGTCAAACTGGCCCGGATCTCGACCGGCGCTCTGCCACTGCTGCCAGTTGGCGCCCAGTTGATCGTACTTGGCGCGCTTCGCCGGATCGCCCAAAACCTCGTGGGCTTCGTTGATCTCTTTGAATTTCTCTTCGGCTTGTTTATCGTCGGGATTGACGTCGGGATGAAATTGGCGGGCCAACCTACGGTAGGCCCGCTTGATCTCTTTCTCGCTTGCGTTCCGATCCACGCCCAGAATTTTGTAGTAATCCTTGTACTTCATTCACCACTCCACGGTAGCCTCTCGTGTCTTGATTCATTCTATACGCTAAATCTTTCCCTGTCAAGCACGTGGAGTCTCGATCCCGCTGAAATAATTGAGAGATCAAAAAGCGAAGACAGGACGACTCGCCTGCCTCCGCTTTGGATCTTGCCTGGAGCGTCGATAAGAATCCTCGCCGAACCTCTATACCTCCTCGGCAACTGGCATCTCTTCGCCTTCTTCCGGCATCGGCATCTCTTCGCCTTCGAGTAGAATTTCCTCGACGATCTCTTCTTCTACTTCCTCCTCGATGACCATCTCCTCCACCGGCACAACGTGGACGATCGTCTCATCAGGCTCGGTGAGAACCTTGATGCTGGCCGGAACCGCCAGGTCGCGCACGAGCATCGCCTGGCCCACCTCGGTCAGGTCCGACAGATCCACCTCGATCGCATCCACCAGGTCGCCGGGCAGGCACTCGACCTCGACCTCAGAGAGACCATAGAGCAAAATACCCTCCCTCTGTTCGGCTATCGGCGCTTCTCCGGTAATGAGCAAGGGTATCTCGGTGGTGATGGCTTCGGTCATCATCACCCGGTAAAAGTCCACGTGCAGCAAAGAGCCGGTGATGACATCCCGCTGCACCTCGCGCAACAGCGTCTGCTCCGGTTCTTTTTCCCCTTCGATCTTGATCTTGATGAGCTGGCTGCCGCCAACCTGCGAGAGCACCTTGCTCAGAGCGCGCTCTTCAAACTGCAAGGACTGGGAGGTGAAATCTCGCCCATACATCACGCCCGGCACCCATCCTTCTCGTCGCAATTGCTTCACCTTACTGCCCAGTAGTGTCCGTCTCTGAGCTGTTAATTCCACTCGATCCGTCCGTTGATTCATCGTATCCTCCAGAATATCCGTCCCGCTCAACAAGCGGGCAAGAGCCTTTGTCTTGCCCGCACGGGTGGCTATTGTAACGTAAACTATCGCTTTCGTCAAGTACAGGCGCAAACTCAAACTGCAAGCGGCCCATCTACTCCAGAGATTGACAGTGAGGGCAGATAAAACTGCTGGTGCTGCCGGTCTTGATCTTTTCAATCGGAGTTCCACACGTCGGGCAAGGCTCACCCTCCGTGTAGCCGATCAGGAGGTCTTCTCTGAGAAAGCCGCCCCGGTCGCCGTAGAGATTCAGTTCGTACCAGGCTCCTCCCTTGTCGACGCTGGGCTGTAGGCCCTGGCGAATCGCCCGGAATAGCGCGTCGATCTCGTCGTCGGTCAGCGTATTGATCTTTCGCAGGGGGTGCAGCTTGGCCCTGAACAGGATGTCGTGGATGTAAAAGTTGCCGATGCCGGCGATGCGGGCCTGGTTCAGCAGGAAGGACTTTATCCCCCCGCGCCGGCCTTTGAGCAGTGCGCGCAGTTCGTCGGCGGTCAGGTCGAGGGCGTTGGGGCCGAGTTTGGCCGTCATTTTGTGGCTATCCAGTTCGTCCGTAGGAGCGTAGTGAGCGTAGCCGAACCACCAAAAGTTGACGGCCAGGCAGGTTCCATCGGCAAAATCAAAGATCAGGCGGTATTTCTCCGGGAGTGTGTCGCGCGTGACGAGCAAAAGCTCGCCGCCCATTCCCAGGCCCATGAGCAGCCAGCCCTGGCTCGTCTCGACGAAGAGCCATTTGCCGCGGTGGGTGACATCGCGGATCTGGGCGCCGGTCAACGCCTCGATGAACACCTCTTCGGGAACGTTGAGACATTTGGGTTGTAGCACCTCGATATTGGCAATCGTCTTGTTCACCAACTCCTTCTTCATCTCGCGGGCGCGGACGGTGATTTCGGGTAGCTCGGGCATGGGTCTCCTTTTCTTGTTGTGATCTACACCCTTCGCAGGGTCTTGACCGCGCTCTCGATGGAGCGGCGGTCTTGGGCGCTTACCGCCGGATCTGCGGCCCACTGCTCGTACAGAGGGAGCAGCGACGCAAACTCTGGCAGGAACTTTTTGGTCATGCTGCGGATCGAGTCGCACAGCACCCAGGTGGTGGCGGGATCTTTTGGTGGGACGTGGCGGGCGAGAAAATCGCGCACCGGCCCCATCTCTCCCCGGGCGGCGAGGCGGATGGCAAAGCTGACGGCCTTTTTGACGTCAACCTCCTCGTCGAGCAGCAATCGCTCTGCCAGTTCCAGGCAACGAGTGGTATAGGCCGGGTACTTTATCGCCAAGCGACCGACGACGATGATGCCAGCCCGCCGCACCCACTTGTTCTCGTCGGCCAGCCACGGTTCTATCGCGGGCAGCCACGTTTCCGGCTCCTTGCGCACGATCGGCTCCAACGCGCTCATCGCAAATTGGTCGGCGTCCTCCCAGGTGATGCAGGTGCGACACAACTCCAGTAGCAACGGAAGGAGCGTTTCGGGATCGGCCAACTCCATTTTTCCCAGCGGCACGACGGCGACAACGCGCCCCTCGCGACCGTATTCGTCCCACAGCAGGCGAGTCAGCGGGATAAAGTCATCCACGCGCTTGCGGGCGACCTTGCCAACCTCCTTGCCGATGGATTTGAGCACGGGAACCGGGATACCGACCGTCTCCTGCTGCTTCCGTTGCTTCGCTTTGATGCCCGCCATGCTCTTTGGCTCGAACTGGAGCCAGAGAGCGCGCAGTGCGTCGGCGGTGGGGCGTGGCGTGGTTGGATCGTAGCCTGCGAGGATCTGACCGACTTGCTCTTTGATCTCCACTGTCATTTTGTTTCCTTTTCCTGTGTGTCAATCCGTCCAAAGGCCTGGAGCGCGGTCAACGTCTCCAGGGTCAAGTGACCGCGCCATTCCTGCTTGGCCTGTTCCCAGACGTCTGGATAGGAATCGCCCCAGGTCCAAACCGGATCCCAGGCGCCTTCAGGCGTTTGGTGCTCGATCTGGTAATCCAGGTACAACTGCAAATCATCCCACAGTAGATCGGCAATGAGAGATGTGGGCGACGGCGCCGCCTTGAGCGGCGGAGCGCAGTAGGAATCCCATTCCTCTGGATCGCGGCTGACGACGACCAGGGTCGCCGCGCGGAGCCGGGGCGTCAGACGCTCCCGAAGATTTTCCGGCAACTCGTTGGTTTCCGCCAGGTTCAAGGCATAGCGAAGACTGTCTCCGCCTCCACCGAGCATTTCATCCGTTGCGGTCTCGATCGTGGCGACCGTATGCTCCGTCACGTCCTCAAGCCAATCGGTCGGGACGAGCGTGGCGTAGTAGTGAAGCAGCCCCACGATCTCGGCGCGAGGGATGATCAGGAAATCATCAAGCGTGCGGGCGAGGCTGCCGTCTTTATCGTGCCACCACGGGGCGTGAGGAAAGGCGTTCGCGTCGCGCGGAACCACCCGCCAGACCTTGGCTTCATCGTCGAACGTCGCCAACAGGCACTCGACCGCGTCTCGGACCATGGTCCGAGACGCGGTCGAGTGCCTGTTGGCGACGTTCGACGATGAAGCCAAGGTCTGGCGG
>Ga0180434_10001589_pt1 | contig 31986 bp, 26 predicted proteins | sample SS_ome_7_FD_132453 | JGI IMG/M metagenome (GOLD analysis project Ga0180434, IMG submission 132453) | Hypersaline lake sediment archaeal communities from the Salton Sea, California, USA - SS_1_D_2 metaG | ecosystem: Environmental > Aquatic > Non-marine Saline and Alkaline > Hypersaline >... | reverse complement strand
TTTACCGCGGCTGCTGGCACGTAGTTGGCCGGGGCTTCCTCTGAAGATACCGTCAACCCGATAAATCGGGGATTCTTCTCTTCTGACAGGAGTTTACAACCCGAAGGCCTTCATCCTCCACGCAGCGTCGCTGCGTCAGGCTTTCGCCCATTGCGCAAAATTCCCCACTGCTGCCTCCCGTAGGAGTCTGGACCGTGTCGCAGTTCCAGTGTGACCGTACACCCTCTCAGGCCGGCTACCCATCTTCGCCTTGGTAGGCAGTTACCCTACCAACGAGCTAATAGGCCGCAAGCTCATCCTCAAGTGCCCGAAGGCTTTGATTCTGAAGACTTTTGTCCCAGAATGTTATGGGATATTAATCCCGCTTTCGCGAGGCTATTTCCCACTCGAGGGCAGATTACTTACGTGTTACTCACCCGTTTGCCACTTTCCTCAAATGGCAAGCCATCTGATTCTCGTTCGACTTGCATGTGTTACGCACGCTGCCAACGTTAACTCTGAGCCAGGATCAAACTCTCCAATTATACATAAGAACTCCGAAGAGTTCTTATAAACAAAACTTATTGACAATTTGGACCGATCGAGGCCGCTCTGCTTTTAATTCAAAGATCATCTTCTTTCCAATCCAGGAAAGAAGCCTCCTTATAATGGAAAAGAAGAAATAATCCACCATTCAGAAGGTGATAATATAATAGGAATATTGGAGGTAATTGTCAAGGCTATTTTGAGATTTTTTTATTGTCTCCATTATTTGTCTTTTTTGTGAACTTTTGTTGACAGCTAAACTATAATTTTTGTTGATTTTCCCAGGCTATTTGAACAAATCCATTTGGCATGAGTTATGCATAAATACATGAAAAATGAAAATGAAATCAAAAGGACTCACCTTGATCGAAGTCATGATTTCACTTTTTATTTTTGCTGTGTTGATTCTCGGTACTTCCCAAGTTATGATTCACTCCATTCTTGTCCAGAACAGATGCCAGAACAGACTAAAGTCAATAGAATTGGCTGTGAATAAAATAGAAACCCTGAGGTCTTTGAATTTTGACCATCCTGAACTGAAAAAGGGATCTCAAGAAGAAGAGATAACTCAAGGAAAGAACCAAAAGAAATTTTTCCTCAACACAAAAATCCAAGAGATTTCTCCAGATATAAAAAGAATTATAGTGAGCTGTTCCTCTCAAAAAAAACAGGCCGGAAAAGCAACTTTAGCCCTTTATATATCCAGAAAAATGGGTTTTTAAAAAATCATGGGAAATGAACGCGGGTTTTCTGTTTTAGAAACTCTCATAAGTCTAACCATTTTCTTTTTTATTGTACTGGGTACTTTAGAGTGCTTTTTAAATGCCCGCTCTCATTTTCTTGAAATGAAACACAAGCACGAGACCAACCAGGCGGCTTTATCAGCTTTGGATAAAATAAAAACAGATGTTTCCCGGTCTGGAAAAGGCTTGCTTACTCTCTCACAGCTTGAAGTTCTTAAAAGCATCACCTGTGAAAACAACATTCTCTGCATCAAAACGAATGACCTAGAATTCACCAGCCCCTCCAGTCTTATCCAAGGTCAAACAAGAATCTTCTTTAATGACCCCCGTCAGTTAAAGAAAAAACAAAAGCTGGCTTTTTTTGATTCTCAAAAAGGTGAAGTCAAAGAAATCTCTTCAGTGGGTTCTCAATCCTGCATTCTCTCAACATCTCTCTCCCATTCCTATGAAAAAGATCAAGCCCATATAGTTTTGTTGAGAGAAATAAGATTTTACTTGGACAAGAAAAAAGACATCCTTAGAAGAAAAGTGAATTCAAGCCCAGCTCAACCTCTTTTGGAAAAAACATCTGACTTTTTGTGTTCTTATGATGAAATGACCAATCTCGTTCAAATAAGAATCATTATAAAAAACAAAAAGGAGATAGAACATGACGCCAATATTTTCCCTAAAAACACAGCACTGTCTCGGTTCTTTCCCAAATAAAAAGCCAATAGAAAAAGGCGCGATCACTCTGATCTCTGCTTTCATGGTCTTTATATTCACCGCCCTGGGGTTGACCACTCTTGTGTTGACCCAGATCCATTTAAAATTAACCCAGTACAGAAAAAACTCAGTTTTAATGGAATACGCTTCTGAAAACGGGATCAAACAAAGCTTTGACCAGGCTTTAAGTCTTATGTCCCAACAAACACAGCCGCTTCCATTGAGCCAAGATGAATTTACTGATTTAAATCAGGATGCCTTAAAAAGCGGAAAACAGCTCATCCGTCTTCTTCTTTCTATTGAAACACCCATTGTGACCAAGGGCCATTGGGAATACATGAGATGGTCCTGCCAAACATCATTTTTAAAAACTTCTTATAAAAATTACACATTTTATTTTACATCTGAATATAAAGTCACATTCAGCTCACAAGGAAAAGTTTATAACTATCATCCTTCCAGTACTAAAATCCTTTTTGGCTCTATGAAAACATTCACAGGAAACATACCGCTTTCAGCTTTCCCTTTGCTTAAGGATAGAAATACCAGCTGTATTCCAGAAAATGACTTCCTTGAAAAAAATCAAATATCGGTTTTTCCTTCATCTCAAAACAGACTGGTTCCTAAAGCCTATTTCTCAGAAAGAGAACTTATCCCGGATGAAGCCTCCCAACAGATAAAAGAAGCTCTGAATATCAAAACTTTTAGGCCCCAGGACCTTTCAGACAAAAAACTCAGGCAGGTCTTGGGACTGGAAATCATAGATGAACCCGTGCCGGACGGAGTATATTTGATCAAAGATGACTTAGGGTTGGGAGGCCTGTTTATTCAAGGAGACATTGAAGAAATGATCCTGGCTGTAGAGCATGACTTTCAAATCATCCAAATCACCCAGGAGGAAAAAATATGGATATTGAAATTCAGCCCGAAAAAAGACGAAACAATTTTTATCTCACCTTCGGCCAAAAAATCCTATGACATCACTCCCAAAGGTATTGTGATTGTCAATGGTGGAATCGAATCTTTGGGAGGAGGGATGGTCAGTGCTTCTGGGGAAATCCAACGGCTTGAAGGAGAAGAAAAAGTCCCCTCCCTTCTCAAGAGTGTGAATCTCACTCTCATCTCATCTAAAGAAATCATTATCACAGACCATATAATCCATGAAGGTGTCCAATGGATCGACTCAGTGCCTTATATTAAAGATTCTCAATCCCAGCTCAATATATTTGCCGGTGGAAACAGCCTCACTGAAAAGCAAAGCAGAACCGGGGGGATAACCATTGACAATCAGTTTTCAAAAGACCTGAAAATTCAAGCTTCCCTGACTAATTCAACAGGAGAATTTTCAATTCAAGGAAAAAACAAAACAGTGAATATTCTGGGAAGTGTTCATTCTTCCCGATTCTCCACCCACCGAAACAATTTAAACTTATTCCAAGATCCGCGCTTCCTGACTGAAGAAAATCTTTTTCTTAATTCTCCTAAAACCAAACAGCCCGTTCTTTATATTACTGAGTTAAAATTCAGGGAGTGGATAGAAAATGAATAAGGGTTTTTCTCTTCTAGAAACGATTTTATCTCTCTTTTTGATCGGGATTCTTATAGGGCTTTCCTCTCTTTCTTTTATGGATAAGCCACCCAAATACAAACTGAAAAAAGCCGTGTGGGAGATTAATTCAAGAATGAATCTAGCCCGATATAAAGCCATCTTTGAAAACGCCAAATTCAGAATCAAATTCAGTGACTCCGGTTATCAAATGGAAAAATACAATACAGAAAAGAAAACGTGGGTTATGGAAATGAAAAAAACACTCGACGGAGTGACTATCAAAGCCACCAACAACCCTATTTTCCATCCCTTTGGCACAGTTTCAAATCTGGCTTCAATCTATATCTCCAATGAAGCTGGAAAATTCAGAATTTCCCTTGCCATATCAGGAAGGATTAAAATTATCTCTTTGTGACGAGCATTACCTGCTTTGATTGAGTTTATAACGTTTAGTGCACTGATTGTTTCTGGATTTGTTGAGGTTTATTTCTCAAATATGACTTTGCCGTCAATAATGGTGTAGATCACTTCTGTTTCCAGAATCTCATCCTCGGGAATCTCAAGCAGGTTTCTGTTAAAAACAGTGATGTCTGCCAGCTTTCCTTCCTCTATGGAACCTCTTATATGATCCTCAAAAGCAGCATAAGCATTATTTATGGTGTAGGCTTTAATGGCCTCTTCCCTTGATATGCACTGCTCAGGAAACCATCCCCCTTCAGGGATTCCCTTGACTGTTTTTCTTGCTACAGCTGCATAAATCAGATATTTGGGATGCATGTGATATATCGCAGCACTAGTACCAGGCCAGTCAGAACCAAAACTCAACACCGTCTCATTATCAAGAAGACTCTTGAAAGCATAGGCTCCTTTACACCTTTCCTTTCCAATGCGTTCTTCCATCCAGCGCATATCATCAGACAGATGATATGGATTCACTTCTGCGATCACATTCAGCTCTTTGAAACGGGGAAAATCTTGAGGTCTTATGACTTGGGCATGGATTACTCTGAATCCAGTCAAATCCACTCCTTCATTCTTAAGTCTCTCGTAAAGGTCGAGCATCTCAGCGACTCCTCTGGTCCCAATGGCATGAACATTGGGCACAAATCCTGCATCCAATCCCACTTTGATCAGATTATACATCTTTTCCATATTTCCGGTCTTATAATCCGGGTCATCTGAAGTATGGCGCCGCCAATGTCCATAATTATGTGGCTGGTCATTATAAGGCTCAAAAAACAGGGCGCCATGGGTTCCCATAATACCATCAATATATCCTTTTAAAGCACCGTAACGCAGCCATGGATCTTTTTGTTTTGTTTTGGGATGCAGACCCATGGTCAGGCCTTTTTCTTTGAGCTCGCTCCCTCTGGAAAGGTCAGGCCTCAACCAGACACGGCAGGTCAGTTCTCCGTTTTCCTGAAGTTCGACAAAGCGCTTAGTCTGCTCCGGCTGAGCAATATCATGAATTTCCACAATCCCAGCTTCTCTCAAAGCCTTAAGAGCAGCTCTGTTTTCATTCAAAAGCCGTTTATGAGATTTTGGTTTCACTGATTCCCTGAGCTTTTTAAAAGCAGGAGAAGGGCGTTCAATGATTCCAGTAGGATTCCCTTGACCGTCTATTTCCATTCCATTATATATGCCGTCTGCCATTCCCGCTTCTTCCAAAGCTGCTGAATTGGCTAACCACACTTGATAGTCGTATCTGCAGAGAAAGCAGGGATTGTTGGGTGTGACTTCATCGATCATATCTCTATGGGGCTTCCAGGCTTTTTTCTTTGTTTGTTTTTTATTTCCTGTATCTCCCAGAGCCCATTCTTCATAAGCTCCCCAAAGTCCTCCTGTGATCCATTCTCCATCATCCAGAATATTGACGACTCGGGTTATCTCTTTTTTCAGCCCTTGTTCGTCGGAAACAGTCATCAGGTTAGCGTCATTGATCAGTTCTCCGGCTCTGTTGAAATGAACATGGCCGTCTATGATCCCAGGAGTGCCGAAACTACCGTTAAGGTCTATTACCTTGGTGTTTTCGCCAATATATTTTTCCGTCTCTTCAGAACTCTGGCATACGGCTGTGATTTTATTTCCATTAATGACAATAGCATGTGCCTCAGGATTTTCAGGGTTCACAGTATGGATGACTCCGTTCTTAAGGACCAGGTCTCCGGGTTCAACTGGTTCTTCTTTCTCTCCTTGGCATCCAAACAGAATAAGAAAACATATAAAAACCATCAAAAAAATAATCATGAAATGGATTAATTTATTGAACATCTTTCCTCCTACTTTATTCTTATTATTTTTTTATATTACCAAATATTCTTTATTATTTCACAATATAAATCAAATAATATCAGAAGACCTCTCTATACCTGGTTGAAATAAAAAATCATTTTGGTTATAGTCAAAGTCAAAGTGAATTGGAGGGAAAATGAATAAAATTATAACAAAAGTTCTCTTTTTTTTATGGATAATTATTCTATTTGTCTCATATTTTGCTTTCTCTCTTCCATTCCAAAGTACAGAAGATCAAACAACTCAGATCAACATGCTTTCCTGGCTTTTTTTGGGACCTCTTCCTTCTCCTCTCCCTGCTTTTCATGAGGGATCCCAAAATATTTGCTTTCCTGAAGATCTGCTCAGATTCAATGAACTTGACTTCTCCAGATTAAAACCTGAATTGAAAAAACCACTTGTTTGGCATGATGGGAAAGAATACCAATGGGGAAAAGTAGAAGCTGATCAGAACATAGTAAAAATTCCTTCTCAAACTGATTCTTTTTCCGTATTTTTACTTAGTTCATACCTAGAGGTCTCCCGGTGGACACAAGCAAAACTTTCTGTAAAAAGTCCTCAGATCTTCGCTTTGTTCGTAGATGGAACACAAGTCTCAACCAAATCAAAATTCAACTCTTCTAATGGAGGAAGCAATCAGGTATCAGGCCGCACTCTCTCCAGGGTACTTGAGCTTGAGACAGGAAAACATTTGATCACCATCAAATTCATTCACGATCAAGAAATAAATCCAGAACTGACGTTTAAGGCTTACCTGACTCTAGGTAAAAAGTTCACTTCCCCTCCCCCTTTCCTTAGCTTTTCCCCAAAACAAAGAATGGACATATCTACTTTACTGGACGATCCTAAAGTCACCAGCTCCTCTATTTCACCCTCAGGAAAATTCGTGTCTCTCACCTATCGAAAAACCATTCCGCCCACTGATAAATCAGAAAGCTGGGTTCAGATATATACTTTACCCGATTTGAATCTTATTCGAACCTATCGGGGAGGAAGTTCAATATCCAAGATAACCTGGGCTCCTCAAGAGAATAAATTTTCCTACACCAGCAGAGAGGGCTCAAAAGCCACCATTTGGGTGAATGATCTGGATGAGGGCACTTCAATCCCTGTGCTTAAAAACATGGAAAATCTAGGGAGTCATACCTGGGCCCCGAATTCATCTTTTATTATTTTTTCTAAGACCACTGAGGGCAAAAAAGACAGAAAAGGTGTCAAAAGGATCATCAATCCTGAAGACCGCCAGCCTGGATGGAGAGACCAGAGCTATTTGTTTGAATTAACTTTTCCTGATCTGGTGAAGCAGAGGCTGACTGCCGGATCCTTGTCAACCTATTTGAATGCCATAAGCCCGGACAGTCAGAAGCTTCTTTTCATTCGTTCTGCTGTGAACCTGTCTCAAAGACCCTATTCAAAAACCCATCTCTACACCCTGGATATAAATTCTCTTGAAGAAGAAAAAATTTGGGAGGGATTCTGGTTTCGCAGCGCTGAATGGGGACCTGAAGGAAAAAAAATTCTGGTGCTGGGAGGGCCTTCCACATTCGGAGAGATTGGCGTAAATCTGCCTGAGGGGACCATACCCAATGAATATGACACTCAGGCTTATATTTTTGATTTGGAATCCAAAAAAGCAAAACCTATTTCAAAAAAGTTCAATCCTTCCATAAATCGAGCTGTGTGGGATCACAAACACAACTGTCTGTATTTGACAGCCACTGACCGCTCCTATGTCCGGTTTTATAAATATGACCTGGATAAAGAGATATATTCCCTTCTTCAAACAAATGTGGATGTCATCGCAGGATTTGATCTGTGTCCAGAGAAAAATTCAGCTGTTTACACGGGCTCAAGCGTACACAAACCTCAAAAAGCCTATTTTATGGACCTAGAAAAAGGGAAAAAAATAGTGATAGAGGACTCTGCCGAAAAACAGTTCCAGCATGTTGATTTAGGAGAAGTCAAAGACTGGTCATTCAAAAATGAAAAAGGAATTGAAATCCAAGGAAGGATATACTTTCCTCCGAATTTTGATGCGGATAAAAAGTATCCCTGTATTGTCAACTACTACGGAGGCACTTCTCCTATATCCAGAGGCTTTGGAGGCCGTTATCCATTGAATCTCTATGCCGCCCAAGGATATATCGTGTATGTTCTCCAGCCCAGCGGAGCTATAGGATGGGGACAGCGGTTCTCATCCCTACATGTCAATGATTGGGGAATTACAGTAGCTGATGAAATCATCCTGGGAGTGAAAAAATTTCTGGAAGCACATCCTTTTGTGGATGAAAAAAGAGTGGGGTGCATCGGTGCCTCATACGGCGGATTTATGACCATGCTCCTGGTCTCTAAAACCAACCTATTCAACACCGCCATTGCTCACGCGGGAATCAGCAGCATCTCCAGTTACTGGGGTGAAGGTTATTGGGGTTATTCTTACTCAGCTGTGGCTTCTGCTGATAGCTTCCCCTGGAACAGGGAAGATATCTATGTCACACAAAGTCCACTTTTTAATGCGGATAAAATTTCTACTCCTCTGCTTCTTCTCCACGGTTCAGTGGACACAAATGTTCCCCCGGGAGAAAGCACTCAGCTTTTTACCGCCTTAAAGCTTTTGGGGCGGGAAGTGGAGTATATTCAGATGCTGGATCAAAACCATCACATCATGACTTACAGCAAACGGATTTTGTGGACCAAAACCATCATGGCCTGGTTTGACCGGTGGCTTAAAAGTCAGCCTGAATGGTGGCTCAACCTGTACGGTCAGGAGTAAACCTTCTAAGTTTCTTAACTGCTGCTGGTTTTATATGAACCTTTTTGCTTTTTGATTTATTTCCGAAAAAATCTTGCATATCAGTGAAAGGAAAATAATAATAAAAATATTGACATTCATTTGAATTGTTCAGGGATGAAAAAACCATGAAATACAGAAAACTGGGAAAAACAGACATTCATGTGTCCACAGTCTCCTTTGGTTGCTGGGCTACTGTGGGGGGATTTAACTGGGGCTACCAGAAAAAAAAGGATTCCCTGGATGCTTTATCTGCAGCTTATGACTCAGGAATCAATTTATTTGACACGGCTGAGGCTTACGGTGAGGGTTACTCAGAGCAGCTCATTGCTGAGGCGCTGGGCAAAAAAAGAGACAAAATCATCATTGCTTCCAAAGTCTCTCCCCCTAACTTCACCAAGGAGAAACTGCATCGAGCCTGCGAGCGGAGCCTTAAAAATCTCCGCACCGACTATATGGATCTTTATCAGCTTCACTGGCCCAATTGGGATATGCCTATCAAAGAGACTCTGGAAACCTTAGAAGAACTCAAACAAGAAGGCAAAATACGTGCTTACGGAGTGTCAAACTTTGGACCGAAAGACCTTAAAGAATGCCTCAAAACCGATTTTCAAATTTGTTCCAATCAGATGGCCTACAGTCTTCTTTTCCGGGCTGTGGAACATGAAGTGCTTTCTCTATGCAAAGACAATCACATCTCTATTTTGTGCTACTCTCCCATTATGCAGGGGCTTCTTTCCGGGAAATTTAAAAGTATCGCTGATGTTCCTGAAGACCGCCAACGCACCAGGCACTTCTCCCCCTCTCGTCCTGAAACCCGTCATAATGAAGAGGGAGTTGAGAAAGAGACTATAGAGGCTGTGAATCAAATTCGAAAAATATCAAAAGATGTGGACATATCTATGACCCCATTATCCATTGCCTGGCTACTTTCTCAACCTTCTGTGACCTCTGCTATTGTGGGAGGCCGCAACGCCAAACAAGTCAAAGAAAACGCACATGCGGCTGACATGGAGCTGGAAAGCGAAACAATAGCACGTCTCTCCCAGGCTACCACAAAGCTCAAAAAAAAATTAGGCAAGAATTTGGATATGTGGGAGAGTGACTCTCGAATCCAGTAAAAAAAGATCTTCTCCATGAATTTAACTTTTAATTCCTGGATAATGAGATATCTTTTGCTTAATTTAGAATTATTATATATTATATATAGTCTGTATGATTTGTTATAGAAAAAATGTTCAATCCACAAATAAAAACAATCACATAAAATCAATAAGGAGGAATTAACAAAAACATGAAAAGAAGAGAATTTATCGGAAAATCAGCCATGGGGCTTTTTACCACAGGTATGGGTCTTCCTTTTTTAAAAGCGCAGCCCAACCAAGAAAATTCCCCATATAAAACCATTTACAGGACATTGGGAAAAACCAATTTGCGCATTCCCATTGTGAGTTTTGGGGTGATGAATACTGACAGCCCAGACCTTATCCAGCGCGCCTTGGATATGGGCATTACCCATCTGGATACAGCTCATGTGTATTTGAGGGGAAACTCAGAGAGAGTTATCGGTGAAGTAGTGGAAAAAGCAGGAGTCCGAAATAAGATTATTCTTGCCACTAAGATGCGGTTTGCAAAAGACCGAGAAAAAGGTGTGTTCAGGGAAAAAGGAAGCGAGAGTACTCCCACAGCCACACTTGAAAATCTGAACAGCCAGCTTGAACTCAGCCTAAAAAGACTGAGAACAGATTATGTGGATATTCTTTATCTTCACAACTGCGATACCCCTGAAATGGTTCAATACGAGCCTATGATGAAAGCTTTTGAGAAAATCAAGAAACAGGGAAAAGCTCGATTCATAGGAGTCACCTTCCACACCAATGAGCCGGAAAACATACGGGCTGCTGTAGATGCCAAGATCTGGGATGTTCTCCTCACCACCTATAATTTCGCTCAAGAACACAGGGAAGAAGTAAAAAAAGCCATCCGGTATGCGGCTGAAAAAGGAGTGGGTGTGATCGCCATGAAAACACAAGGAGGCCGACACCTTCAGGAGCGAGGAGAGATTGAGGTCAACCACAAAGCTGCATTGAAATGGGTTCTGGAAGACAAAAATGTATGCACCACTATTCCGGGAATGACCACCTTTGACCAGCTGGATATGAACTTAAGTGTTATGAATAATCTGGCTCTCTCAAGGACAGAACAGAAAGACCTGCAGCTCGCTTCAAACCTTGAGGGAAAACTTTTCTGTCAGAATTGCAAAGCTTGTATTGAAACCTGCCCGCAGAGAGTTGAAATACCTGATCTGATGCGCTCCTATATGTATGTTCAAGGCTATGGAAACTATATACAGGCAAGAGACACCATTGCTGAATTGCCGGATCAACATGGATTAAAAGAATGTCTCAGCTGCCGCCAGTGCACAGCTTCCTGCCGCACAGGAATCAATATCAGTAGCCGTATAAACTCCCTGCTTAAAGAAAAGCTCTATACCGCGTAAAAATCTACCATAAACAGAATTCGTTCATGTTTTATTTTTTATATCACACTTTAACCTGACTTACTGACAGTTGAGAACCACAGATTTGGTATTGTTTTCCTCATTCTGTTCTTTTATGAGGTCCATGCAATCCAAAACAGCCGTGACAGTGGATTTTTCGGTAATCTCCAGCTCACTTGGAAAGACAGCTTCTCCATCTACAGGAGAAATGGCCTCGTCCGGATCAAAGTCAATAAAGGATTTCTGGCACCATTCCTCATCATTAAGATATAGCTTTAAAGTGCACTCTTGAACATCTCTGACTGACCAGACTTGGGAAGGAATTTTTCCCGGTCCTACATTTTTCACCAGTACCATAACTTTGCAGTTTTCATCCAGGTAAATATCTTCCACTTTCAGGTCAGGAAGAAGGCAGGGGCCTAAGTATTCATTCTCAAGTTCATTGTTTTCTTCATTTGATTCCTCAATCTCATTAGTATAATCGACATAGACATCAACTCGAATGGGCTTTGAAATATCATAAGCCATAAGAAAATGGGAAGTACCTCCTGACTCAGAGATTCCCCCCTCTGAAACTGAGGTGGGCTCAGTTAATAATATATCTTCCTGGCTGGTTCCATCAATATAAAGGGACATCAGTCCAGTCCAATCTTCCGGAATCGTTCCTCCTTGATTTCCTATGGAAATATAAAGACCTCCTGCCATACAACTTACATTCTCTACAAATAAGTCTGGGGGACTGGGAGCTTGTTCTTCCTGCCTTTGTTTCTGGCATGAAAACGAAAACACCAACATAAATCCAATAAATATGATGAAAAAAAGATTATGTCTCATTTGAATATCTCCTCCTTTTTTATTCTATTCAAACTAAAGTATACAAGCAAAAGCTTAGATGAAAACTTAAATAAGAATAATGGAATTATTGGACTGAATCATATTCAATCCAATTTTGTTTTTTCCTCGTTAAAGTGCACTTTTATTTTACATGATTAATATTATCCAGTCAAAAACAGACCCTTAATTATGTTCATGTCTATTTTGTCATCAAATGCCCTATGAGCTTGATATCCTGATTGTCTCTTAGCAGGATTATATTTCAAACTCTATGATTCTTTTCCGACTAAAAGAAATGCCAGGGAGTTAACAAAGGAAGCTATGAATATCATCACAGAACTCAATCCGGTCATCAATGCCTTAAAAGAAACGGAAAAGCTCGATTACATAAGAAGAATCATCGATGTTCAGCAGAGGATCAATGAACTTATTGAAGAGAATCAGTGGCTCAAAAAAGAAAAAGATAAACTCTATGAAAGATTAGAAGTGCAGGATCTGCTCAAATTTGAACAGGATGCCTACTGGCTTAAAGGCAGGAATGACGGATTAGAGGGACCCTACTGTCCCAAGTGCTATGGTGTGGAAGGAAAATTAGTGCCTTTAGTCAAAAGAGGAGAAGACTGCCCCAACTGCGGTTTTACCCGAAGAAGAATACGCCTGTAATTAAAAAAGCATAACATCACATTTTTTTTATTATCCTGGATTATTAACGAGTCAAATTCATTGCTATTTTTTTATGAATAGTTCAGGGAAAAATAGGGAATAGGTATTGTGTTACTGTTTTTTAGAGGAGTTTTTGGAGCTGGGTGCGGGCTTCTTGGACTTCGCTCAAACCCGGAGCCGCGTCTTTCCAGAACTCAAGGAATTTTTCATAATTTTGGATGGCTTTGTCGGTCTGTCCCATGTCCTGATAAACCCGGCCCAGCATAAAGTAACTTCGAACATACACATCCCCGTAGTTGAGTTTTCCGGTGGTGAGAGCCGCGGCTCTTTCAAACTCCTGAACGGCTTTTTCCAGGTCCCCTGCCAGATAATAGGCTTTCCCCAGGGAATGACCATAGAGCAGATTACTGTTGCTGGTTGCTGATATCAGAGAGAGCGCTTTCCGGATACTCTGGATGGCTTTTTGGGGATTTCTTTTCTTGAGCTCGATCATCCCCGTTACATAGTGATAAAGATGGGCTAAATAATCTTTAGCAGGGGCTTGATCGATCCTCTTTTTGAGTTCCGCAGCTGTTTTCTGCGCCTCTTCCAGCCGATTCATTTCCAAATAGATCAGGCTCCGGCCGAAAAGAATGCTCCTTTGAGATGCGAGATATTCCTCATCTTCAGCGATCTGCCAGGCTGTATCCAGCTCTTTAAGCGCCTGTTCAAAACGGCCTAACCTCCGTTCTCCATAGGCCAACCACATGTGACAGGTCACCACCCAGGAAGGCTGAGATATATTTTCTGACAATTCCAGTGCTTCCCGAACACACTCCTGATAGTCATTAAACCGGCCTTGGATCAAATAAAGAATCTGCATGCGCCCCAAACCATATCCATAGGCTGAAGATTCCTTTTTTTCCAGAAGAAGCTTCTGGTACTCCTGTTCGGCTTTGTCCCACTCATCCATGTATAAATACACATCTCCTTTGGCCATGATGTTCTGCCAGTAATCACCGCTTAAAGAAATAGCTTTGTCTGCTTCCACAAGAGCCTGCTCATAATCCCCCTTGTTCCGGTAGATGATAGCCAAATACCGGCGGATGGCAGCTCTGTCGCCAAAATTTTCAATATAGCTTTCGCACACTTCAATGGCTCTGTCATACATGCCCAAAGCCCTGTACACAGCAGCCTGATTGGTGTAAATCACCACATCCTGGGTCCCGGCTTTTATGGCGTTGCCGTAGTATTCAATGGCTTTTTCCCTTTCCCCCAAACGGACATGCAGAACTCCCAGCATATTATTCCCTGAAATATCATCCGGATATAGATCGACCAATTTGTTGAGAGCTTCAAGAGATTTATCATAGGTTTTCTCTGAATCAATGTAATAAGATCCCTGAATATTGTATTTTTCTCTTTCTGAAAGCCGGTCGCTCAAATCCATGGCTTTCTGAATGCATTCCTTCTCTTCAGCGTCATACCCGAGATTGCTGTAGCACCAGGACATGACATGATAGGCTGAGGCAAATTCCGGGTCAATGGCCACGGCTTTTTTCATGCTTTCAATGGCTTTCAGGTATTCTGCTCTCCGGTCATGCATGATTCCCTGGACAAAATGCCTGTAGGCTTCCGGAGAGCTGGTGGTGACCTGTCCGATTTCTTTATCAATGTCAATCTCAATTTGCTCTGGAGTAAGCGCGAAATGGGTCTTGATGCGCCGGGTAAGCTCATCCACCATGGAGAAAATGCTCTGCTCCCCTTTTCCGGAAATGGTCTCTGAGCCGATGTGCTCCAGAGTGTCGGCGTTTTGAAGGATGACATTGATCCGGAATTCATCACCGGCTTTGGCAAAAGCTCCCTGCAGGATATGGTTGACCCTGCCTTGGGCTGCCACCTGTTTGAGGGTCTCTGAAGAATAGGTCTGGGCTTGTGTCTGGTTGAGCCGGGATAAGATGTCAAAGATCTGCCCCTCGCTCAAAATTCTTATATATCTGGATTGAGTGAGGTCTGCTGTCAAAAGATTGGGCAGCATGGTCCTCCAGTGGTCCAGACTCTCATCACCGGTGTTGTTCTTGAAGTACATCACAGCCACAGAGGGTTTATCTGATAAAGGCGGAGCCGCTGATTTTTTAGGAAAAACTTGATTCCAGAAAACTGCGGCTGCGAGGATAAGGACCAATCCTAAAGCAGCAGGGATAAGGAGCTTTTTCAAATTGAACTTCACCGTAAACTCGCGGGAAGTGAGCGGGGCTTTGGTGGGAACGATTTTTTCAGCTGTGGGAAAGCCTTCTTCCATGTTTTTGAGGTCATTCCGCAGCTCTCCGGCATTCTGGTGCCGGTTTTCTTTTTCCTTTTCCAGGCATTTGAGGATGATGCGGCTGAGGTCATGGGATATCTGGTCATTGAATGTGCAGGGATCAGGCGGCTTTTCACTTTTGTGCTTAACCCCGATGGTGAACGGAGTGTCCCCCTGAAACGGAGTCTGTCCGGTGACCATCTCAAAAAGAATCACACCCAGAGAATAAATATCTGAGCGCTGGTCGATGTCTTTTCCTTCCACCTGTTCAGGGGACATGTACTCAGGGGTGCCGATCATAACACCCATACCAGTCAAGCCTTTGCCTTCTAAAGAGCGGGCGATCCCGAAATCCATGATCCGGGCGTTTCCGTCCTGGTCGATCATGATGTTCTGGGGCTTAAGGTCCCGGTGCACCACTCCCAGCTTGTGCGCCTCCACCAGTCCATCGCAGACCTGCTTGATGGTGTTGATGGCTTGAGCCGGACTGAAGCTTCCCATCCTTTTGATCAGGCTTTTTAGATCGTCCCCTCTCACATATTCCATGGTGATGTAGTAGCGGTCCCCTTCCCGGCTGAGGTCATACATCTGGCATACGTTTTTATGCCGGATCTTGCGGGCAAACCTGAGCTCGTTTCTGAACCGCTCAATGGTTTTTTTGTCCTTAGCGATTTCCGGTCTGATGAGCTTGATGGCAATTTTTTCATTGACTTCTGTATCCCTTACCTTATAAACATTGCCCATTCCCCCTCTGCCCAGCTCTTCGATGACCTGGTATCGGGAAGCAAATACAAAGCCGGTGGTGAGCTCCTCATCAGAGGTTTCCAAAGTTTTGGTATGAGGGGAGTCTGAATCAGATGCTGTAAGCGGAGTGCCGCATTCCCCGCAGAATTTTTTGTCCTCAGGATTTTCTTTCTGGCATTTGGGACATTTCATCGCTTATCCCTCCTTCATCCCGTCAAATGAAGATTATCAGAGCAAAATTGAAAAAGCAACGAAAAAAATATCTGTGATCAATTCAGGATTTGTGTTTTTCATTTGTTTTTTTTGTTCCCTGTTCATAATTTAGTTATAATGTTTGTGAGGCTTTATTAATCTGAAAAAAAAATAGGGAATAGGTATTGTGTTGCTGTTTTTTAAGGAGAAACATGAATTTACTAGGAATCAATGGAAGTCCCAGACAGGGTGGGAATACCGATATCCTTTTGGATAAGGCTTTGGAAGCCGCCGAAGAGAGCGGTTGGGAAACAGAAAAGATCATCCTGAATCTGCTGGATATCAGTGCTCCCCAAGAAAAAGAGTACTATGAAGTCAATTCAGAGGGCTTGTCTCCCATTAAAGATGATATGCAAATTATATACAAAAAAGTCAATAAATGTGATGGGATCATCCTAGCCTCCCCGATTTTTTTCGGCAGTTTATCTGCCCAGACTAAAATCATGATCGATCGGTTTCAATGTGTGTGGGTTTCCAAAAACTTGTTAAAAAAAGAAATTTTCACTCAAAAAAAAGCGGGCGGATTTATTTGTGCGGCAGCTTCTCACAGAAAAGATTTTTTCCAAAATGCCAAATCTATTGTCAGAAATTTATTTCAGGTCATTAGAGCTCAATACAAAGCCGAATTATTCTGTCCTGGGTTAGAAGAAAAAGGGGAAGTCAAAAATCACCCGGATTTTTTGGAAAGTGCTTATGAACTGGGGAGAGAAATCATTTCAAAAAACCAATAACACCAAGCTTTTTTTTAATTTCGTATGATGACTTTCCTCTAAGTGACTCCCTGTTTAATTTTGATAAATATTCATCAAGACTTGGTATTCAGTTTCTCAGTGATTCCAGATGAATAATCAGCTGTCTAGCCGCGCTTTTTACAAACTCTTCCAGTTCATCGATTTCAACCGTTTGATAGGAAATGTCCTGAAAAGAAGGGGCTTCTTTTTTCAAATAAGCCCCACTTGGAGAAACCCCAGCAGCACACCCATCCTGACAAGGAGCATAGTGAAAGGTAAAACTTCCTGCTAATTTATTTTCCTCTATTAGGATAATCCTAAAGGTGACTTTAGCTCCGCATGCTTTTAAAGATTCGTTTTGGGGGAAAAGCTTTTTCTCCCCTTCATAGGTATAGTATCTGTTGGTTTCATAAGAAACATCTGTATCTAATTTAACCAATTCTAAAATCATATCTGTTTGTGTTCTCCGGCTCATTTCTACATAATCCATGTTTTCATCTGATCTTCTTAATATTTCCTTGAAAAGCGCCCTGTCGCTGACTTGGAAGCCAGCTTTAATCATCTCTTCTTCTATGGCGGCATAGAGCAGATTGTGTTTCTCTGCTTGGGGAATTATAAGCTCAGAATCAGGAACCCTGAGCACGACCTTGGGGGACTTATGTTTCTTCATAAATTCTTCCAAAAAAGGTGTTTGAACAAACTCTGGCTCCGGGGGTTTAAATTTAACATACCCTTGATAACATCCGGAAAACAGAACCGGCAAAGCCATTAATAATAGGACTGTTCTTCGTTTCATGGCATCCCCTCGCTTTGAATCAATTTCATCCAGCTTATTCATGATTAAAGTGATGATCCATCGACTTCAATTATAGTAATTTCAAATAGGAAAATAAAGCTTGTGTCAAAAAAAAATAGGGTAAATAGGTATTGTGTTCCTGTATTTTTTATTGAAATGGGGACGCAGAAATCATAAGATTGAATCATTCATAAAAAGATAGGACCACTGCCATCATAAAGGAGAAAAAAATGAAAGAACCCAAATGCGCCAAATGCCCTCAGAAATATTGTTATCAGGGAATAACCAAGGAAAAAGAACTCCCGGATTTCTGTCCCATGCTCAACTTCCAGTCTTTGATCAAGACTACTTCTGAGAAATACAAAGACAAAAAACTCCAGGATTTCTTTGTCAAATCCGCCATCACAGAAAAGGAAGCCTATGATGAACACGCGGTTCGCAATCTAGGAAAAAGCATTCCTGTGCGTCCCAGGATAAGAGAAATTTCTGAGTTTGCCAAAAAAATCGGTGCCAAAAAACTGGGAATGGCTTTCTGCATAGGCTTGGCTGATGAAGCCAAAAGAGCCTCTGCCATACTGGAAAGCCACGGTCTCAATATATGTTCTGCCGTATGCAGCTGCGGTGCCGTGGATAAAACTGAACTGGGAGTGCCTGCTGAAAAAAAGATCAGAAATCCTGAAAATTTCGAAGCCTCCTGCAACCCTATTCTTCAAGCTGAAATCCTCAACCTTCTCAATACTGACTTCAACATCATCGTAGGTCTGTGTATAGGGCATGATATGTTGTTTACCAAACATTCCCGAGCCCCTGTGACCACTCTCATAGTCAAGGACAGATTCACAGGACACAATCCTGTGATCACACTCTATTCCAGATACCACCGGGATCTGGTCTAAATTAAATCAAAAATCATTGAATTCAAATACTCTGGATATTAAAATAAAAAAGAATATTCTTGTTAACAAAAAAAGGAGGGTTTTTATGAAAAAAATATTTTTATTCTTGGTACTGATTTCATTATCTCTCGCATCATTCAGCTTCTCTATATCACCAGCTCCTGGAGCTGACGTAAAAGTCACCATCATAAATGTTACCCCCTTTGCTTTCTGCAGCTTGACACACAAAGGCCCTTATTCAGATATGACAGATGTGATCACCGAACTGATAAACCATATGCAGAACCAAAATATCACCCCCCAGGGACCTCCGCTATCTATATACTTGAATGCCCCTGAAGACACTCAGGAAGCTGAGCTGGAGTGGGAAGTGGGGTTCCCTATTTCCCCTCATTCAGAGCCACAGGCTCCTCTTCGGAAAAAAGTATGGAATCACCCTATGGTCGCTCAAGCTGTGCATATCGGCTCCTATGAGACAACAGGAGATACCATACTGGAAATTCTGGAGTGGATGGAAGCGAACGGATATGTTCAGGATGGGCCGATTCTTGGTAAATACCTCAATATGCCTTCTCCAGATAATCCCCCTGATAAATTAAGGACTGAAATTTGGATACCCTGTAAAGAGGACTGATTGCTCTAAAAACAATCAATTTGACTCCAGCTGAATACTGATATATACCATAATCAAAATAGATCTATTTTTATGTTAAAAGGAGTCTGAATAATGGAAAAAACACTGGCAATCATAAAACCCGATGCTGTGAAAAAAAAATTGATCGGCAGCATAATCAAACGTATAGAAAAAGAAGGCTTTGAAATAAATAAATTAAAAATGACTCAACTCAGCAAAGAGGAAGCCAAAGGTTTTTACAAAGTACATAAAGACAAACCCTTTTTTAACAACCTGACTGACTTTATGTCTTCAGGAAGAATCGTACTTATGGTGTTAGAGAGGGAAAACGCCATAGAAAAATGGCGTCAGGTCATGGGGGTTACAGATCCTGCTCTTGCTGACCCAGGAACTCTTCGCCACCAGTATGGATTCTCCATAGAAAGAAATGCCACCCATGGCTCTGACTCACCAGAAACATCTGAATGGGAGATCAATTATTTTTTTAAATAATCGCCAGATGAAAGTTTCAAGACTATGCCCCTTATATTTATCACATATCTTGCCCTCACTCTCGGGCTTGGCCTTTGGCATTCTTTAAAAACAAAAACCCAATCTGACTTTGTTCTGGGAAGCTCCATGCTCCCGGGTTAGATGCTGGCTCTCACCACCTCCGAACTTATCTACTATATTGTCAGTTATGCATGGGCAGGAATCGGATGTTCATTCGCACCCGCCATACTCCTTTCCTTTTACTGGGATCGGTTCAGTCCAAAAGGTGTGGTCACCGCACTCAGCACAGGACTCATCATCACTATCATTTGGATAGTCACAGGTCTCGGCAGTGTGGTCACCGCCAGAGCCATCACATTTATAGCTGCTATGGGACTTTCTGTTCTGATCACGCTTTTATCAAAAAAGGAAAAATCAAAGATTGGTAAGGGCTAACCTCTGTGAGGGGGGGTGAAAAAGGAGCCTTATTGCCAAAAATTTCTAAATTTAAAAAAAATTTATCAATTATTCATGATAATATGCGACTCAATATATAGAATAACCAAGAGGTTATCACACTATATAAGGCGTTTTTTCGTCTTAAGTTCTTGTTTATAAAGGAGTTAACCTAATTTTTGACTTGACAAAAAATAAAAAAAAGAATAGCGTAAAAAAGTGCCTTGGATAAAAAGATGACGGGAATAGTTCTTTTTTCAAGGATTTCGGATTAGTCCTTTCTCTATTTCTATCATCCCTGTGCAAGGCCCCAATGCTAAAGGAGGCATGCTATGTCAAAAAAAACACTGTTTAAAGCGGTAAGCTTACTGGTGGTCTTTTCACTCGTGGCTCTATCCTTTCCAACCACTGCAAATGCCAAGCCCAACAATGAGAGATTCACTTTTGCACAGCTCATACAACAGCCTGTTCAGTTCTTCATCTCTCTAATCCCTTTTCTCCAGAAAAATCAGCAGCCAAAAGTAGACGGTAATGACAACTATGACCAAAACACAGAAGAAGAAGTCAATAAGACCGGAGATCTTGATAGACCAAGACCAAGCAGAGATGGATAATTCTTTTCTTTTAAAGCCACCAAAAGTCTAAAAATTTATCAAGCAAAATAGACGCTTAATTTATTCCTTTTATATATGAAGGTGGATTTTCCTCTTCATCCCCTTTAAAGGGGGGGGTACCCAAAAAATATACCCCCTCTCAATCACCTCTAGAGGTGATTGACCTTATTATCAATCCAAATATATAATTACTATACACTTAAATAAAGATAGAATTTTGAGATGTGCGACTGTAAAAAAATTTTTGTGGGGATTCTTATCGCTCTATTATTTCTTTCTGACTTATACCCTATCTATGAAAAAGAAGACCCAAATCCAGAAATCCTCTATTCAAAATACTTTTCTTTGGGGCAAAAAGCACAGGCAAAAGGAGATTTTGAAACATGTCTTGACCTTTACCAGAAATCCTTATCCATAGCCCAAGATATCAACAGCTCTGAAAAAGAGCTCAATTCCCTGGAAAAAATAGCTCTTATCCTCTGGAATAAAGGCACATACAAAGAATCCACCAAAAAATATCGTTCAGCTCTTGCTCTGGCAAAAAAGAAAAAGAGGCAAACAAAACAAAAATCATTAGAAATCATACTCTCCTTGCACCACCTTTTTTCTAAAGGAATTACTCAGCAGGAATCAGAGGATTATCAAAAGTCAATCGGGACTTTTAAAAGAGCTGTCTCTTTATCCAGGGAAAATGGGTTAAAAGAACATGAACTCAAGTGCCTGCGCTACTTAAGCCTTTCCTATTATGACTCAAACAGGCTTACTGATTTTCGAAAAATGAATGAAGAAGCTCTTGAGCTCGCCAAAAAATTAAACCACAAAAAAGAAATCGGACGATGCTCCAACAACATCGGTATTTATCATTTAGAGTACAAAAACTATTCACCTGCATTATTTTACTTAGAGGAAGCATTGAATATTGCAAAAGAATTCAACAACAGAATTGACATTGCAAACTGTGCCAATAATATTGGGATCATATACAAAAACATCGGCAATTATGAAAAAGCCTTGGATTATTTGAACCAGGCGCTGGAGATCGACCGGGAATTAGGGGATCAATTATATATTTCGATTGATCTGCTCGGAATCGGTAATGTATACAGAAATATGGGATTATCCACCCAAGAAAAGCATTATTTTGAAAAAGCACTCATGAAATTTGATGAGTGCTTGAAAATTTCCATGGAAATCAAAGACCTCACCAATGAAGTTTATGTATTAAACAATATAGGCAATGTTTATTCGGACCTTCATGAATATTTTGGGGAAGAAAATCATTTCCAATTAGCGCGTATGACTTTTAAAAAAGCCCTGAAAAAAGCAGAAATGTTGGAAGATAACGGATCCATAGGAATGATTCTCAATAATTTAGGGATCATTCATTCAAACCAGGGAAACTACACTGAATCCACAAAATATTTTCAAAGAGCTATTGACTTAGCCCTAAAAATAGAAGGAAGAAAAATTCTCTGGGAAGCCTATTTGGAACTGGCCCAGGTTTATATGAAGCAAAACAAGGTCAAAGAAGCAAAAGAATATTTTGAGCTTTCTGTGTCCATAATTGAAGATATCCGCTCAAACATAAAACTGGAAGAAATAAAAGCCAGTTTTCTGGGAACAAACAAACGAATGGAAGCCTACCATGATCTCATCCATATCCTTTTTTCTTTGTATAAAAAAGAACCTAGCAAAAATTACGGGGTCCAAGCTTTTGATTATGTGGAAAGGGCTAAAGCCAGAGCTTTCCTGGATCGATTGGAGCTCTCTCAAGTCAATATATCCCAGTATATTGACTTCAAACTTCAAAATCAAGAAAAAAAGCTTATGAAAGACATATCCCATATCTATCAAAGACTCCTTGATTCCGGGCTTACTTCCCAGGAAAGCCAGAACCTGCACAATGAACTCAAACAAAAAGAAGATGAAATCGAAACCTTGAAAAGAAAAATAAGAAATTCCAGTCCTGCTTATGCCAACCTAAGATATCCTGAAATCATCTCATTAAAAAACGCTCAAAAAATGCTGGACCAAAAAACTGCATTTTTCGAATACTTGATCACAGATAATCACTCATATCTTTTTGTGGTGACCAAGGAAAAGCTTGATATCTATCCTCTCCCTGACAGAGAACAAATCCATGCATTAGTGACCAGCTATTTAAAGAAAATATCAGACAAAGAAAATTATAATTTTTCAGAGGGAAACACATTATATCAAAAACTTGTTTCTCCAGGACTCAATAAAAACACAAAGAGAATAATATTTGTTCCTGATGATATCCTTAATTTTCTTCCCTTTGAAGCCCTCATCATACAACCTAACTCAGAGCAATGGCTGATCAGCGATTTTCATATTGCTTATTCTCCTTCTATTTCATCGCTTCAGGAAATCATAACAAGAAAACAGGAGAATGGATACAAAAGGCACAAGGACCTGCTGGCTCTGGGAGACCCTTTTTTCAAGCCCGTGAATCATAACCACAACGGAAGACCTGCCCTAAATCAGTTCTTTTCTTCCAATCGATTTGATTTCAGCCGGCTCAAATTCAGCGGAACAGAAATCGACAGGATAAGCTGTCTGTTTAAAGACTCCAAAAAAACAGTATTCAAAAGGAATAAAGCCACTGAAGAAGCCCTAAAAAAGACAAATCTGGAGGATTATAAAATAATCCATTTGGCCACACACAGTCTTATAGACGACAAACGGCCGTTTCGTTCTTCTATTGTGCTGGCCTTAGATGACAATCCCCAAGAAGATGGTTTGCTTCAGACAAGAGAAATCTATAATATCAGCCTAAACGCAGATCTGGTTGTCCTATCCGCATGTGAAACCGGCCTCGGCCAATTTATTAAAGGTGAAGGCATAGAAGGCATCAACAGGTCTTTTTTCTATGCTGGCTCATCAGCGGTTATGATGAGCCTGTGGCCTGTAAATGACCAGGCTACCTATCAAATGATGGAACGATTCTACACTCATCTGAGGTCTTCAGAATCAATCATCAACTCTCTGAGAAAAACCAAGCTGGAGTTGATTGATTCTAAGACCCTCTCCCATCCTTATTATTGGGCAGGATTTGTTGTATCAGGCAAGGCAGACCAGAAAATATTCGTCCGTTCCCGTTTATACTATCTCTTGATTGGAATGTTTTTCTTTGTCCTGTTTGTATTTTTAATTTTTGTATTCTCTAAAAACAAGCACTCTTACTGATTTTTTTTGAATCCACAACTATTTTCATTTATATTTCCAAGAGTGAGAAAAAATAGCATAAAATGACTCTAATTAAATAAAACGCATCATGTCTCTAAAATAAACTTATTGAGATGACCTGTCAAAAAAAAAGAGATGATTTTGAAGAGCTCATAAAAAATTTTGTTGGATTGATATATTTTCATATCAAAAAGTTCGATCTTCAAAATAATGCATTTGATTATGATGATATCTCCCAGGAAGTTATCTTAAAATTGTGGAAGGTCATTAACAATGAGAAAAAAATCAAACATTTCTCGTCTTATATTAAAAAAGTTGTGGACTCTACTATTATTGATTATTTGAGAAGGTCAAGAAGGCAGAAAAGAATAATTTCATCTAAAATGAATGAGAGAATATCTGAAAAAAGAACTGTGTTTAAAGAAAACAATGACCAGAAAACAAATCTGAAAAAAATCATAGATAAGGGAATTGAAAATCTCATCGAATCTCGCAAAAAAGCAGTGAAATTGTATTTACTGGACTTAACCATAGAGGAAATTTCTATGGTATATAATTGGACAGAAGATAAAACAAGAAACCTGCTTTACAGAGGGCTTTCTGACTTGAAAAAAGAATTAAAGAAAAACGGCATAAAATATGAAAATCAATCATAGTGAATTAAAAGCTGTTTATCACAAACATCTGGAAGACGAAAAAAAAGGTTTGAGAAAAAACTGTCCCTCTGTTGAAGAAACCATTAAATTGGTTCGATCTCAATTACCAACCCCCCAAAAAAAACACCTTTTAAACCATATCCAAGAATGTGCTTTTTGCTGCAAAGAAGTCAAAGCTGTGATCGGGATAGTGAAAGAAGAAAAAAAGTTTATTGATCAAGCCAAAAAAATTCTTGAAAAAAACAACACCAGGAATAAGACTGAAAAGACATTTTTAGCCTCTTTGCCTTTTTCCTGGAAATTCATTTCAATATCCACACTCTCCCTATTACTTATTATTGTCCTTTCCTTTTCACTGTATGAGATTTTTGATGGACATCATTATAGAGGAAACCATAATAATATCATTGAAATAATCAAACCCAAAAAAAAGGTCTTTATTTATGAGAATTCTATTAACCTGCAATGGTCAGATGTTCCCGGCACTCAATTTTATAAAGTTGTCCTGTTTGATAACAGTCTTTACCCGATCTGGGAGAGTGATAAATTAAAAAAAAATAACACAAACCTGCCTCTTGAAATACTAAGAGACATGAAACACAAATCAAATTATTTCCTATTGGTCACCAGCTATATGGAAAATGGGGAGAAAATCGAATCACAACTCAAGGAATTTAAAATACTTATCAAATAAACTAAAAATCAATATTCCTTAAGAATTCTCCATTCAAAACAAAAGGAGCCCAATAAAACGGGTTAGAGTGTCTTTTGCTCTGAATAAACTTGATCTTTGCGCACTGCAAAGAATAAGCTTTGCTCTTTCCTGAGGCAAGATATTCATAAAACAAATTCATAAATTTGGCGGTGTGTTTATCCCTGACCCTCCACAAACTCGATAAGATAGATTCTGCTCCTGAGTAAAAAAATACTCTTGGCAGTCCAAGCACTCCTTCCCCTCTTTTAATAATGCCTCTCCCTGTCTGACAAGCGGAAAGCACCACCAGTTGAGACCTCATCTTAAGATTATAAATCTCTTTGACTTGAAGAAAACCATCCTCTCTTTTCCCGTCCCTCAGGGACAAAACCAAGGAAGAACGAAAAGGGTAGTTTTCATCCAAAAAACCATGACACGAAAAATGAATGATCTTATAATCAGAAAGAGGTATTTTCTTTATGATTTCTTCTGAAGCCTCTTCCCTTAAAAATATATCTTTTCTTCCTTCTTTAAAAAATCTTGAAATAGATTTGATTTCCCTTTTGCTGTTTGAAAGTGGAGAGAACCTAAAATTCTGGTTTTGATACAGCTGAATCAATATATTGGAGGAGCTTGACCCTTTTTTTGATTTGTGTTTTATGATGGGATTTCCCAATGCTAAAAAGTCTTTTTTATAAACTCCCTCTTCTCTATTAAGAGACAAATAAACAAGAGATGCTGAAGAAGGCATGTAAGAAATTTTATATTTTGAAATCAGATATTCTCTGCCTTTATTATTCTCTTTTCTGGGGCCTATCAATGTCTCAAAAGGAAGATAATAAAGGATGCCACTGGGAACAATAACAATATTTTCAAAAGAACAGGGATCTAACTGGTCTAATGGGGCCATAAGTTCTCTATAGATTCGTCTCGAAGCTGTTTTTCCCTTAAATCTTCCTTTAGGCGGGCTTTTCAGAAGCTTCAAATAACCGTAAATGGACTTTGCGATTGACTTCTTTGACGGAAGCATGAATATTTTGAGGTCCTTATGAGTTACTCTAAATAAATATGACCTTTTATCCCCCAAAAAATATTCAAAAAGCACTGCTTTGCTGGATTTCAAATAATTTTGGATTTTTTTTAAGACATAGTATTCTTTTTTGCCTCCTTTATTATTATCCATCTCCATATACTTAAGGTTCAGAAGATTGATGAACTCCTCTTCATCCTGATAAAATTGATTCAGCCCTTCATTATACTTATCAGAAGACTTAAAACCCAGGGCTTCCCCTAAAGATAAAGCAGGGATTTTTGAATATTTTTGACTGGTTTTTTCCATATCAGAACTGTTTTCTTGTGTGTCATTACATTCCAAATTAATCAAGTTTTCCAGCAAAGCCTGAGCCTTAGCTCTTTCTGCAACACGAAACAAGTCTTCTCCGTATCCGTTTCTGGCATCTTTTTCATAGAGAAAAAACAATAGATCCATCAGACTTTCATAGACCTTTAATCTCTCCTGAATAAAACCTGCGCTGTGAAAATCCAATACTATTTTATCTTTAACAGCCTCAATGGCTTTGATTGATTTCAAATAATACTCAAGGGCTTTTGAATGATTTCCCTCTTTTTCCTTGATTCTTCCCAGTCCAAAATAAGCTTCCCACAAGGTGTGAAAAGAACTGCTTTTTTGAGCCACCTGTACGGCTTGCCCAAAATATTTCTCTGCTTTTTTATGTTTTTCAGTTTTTAAATACACATACCCGATATTATTCAAAACCATACTCATTGATTCATGATCCTGAATCATTTCTGCTTTTTTTATGCTTTTCTGTAGATAAGGAAGTGCATTTGAGTATTCATTTATTTCCATATAAGAGTTTCCAATGTTATTCAAGCTCCTTATCTTAATCGTTTCATTTCCCTGCTTATCTGCCAAAGAATAACTATGATTAAAATAATCTATGGCTTTATAAATCAGTTCTGGGTTGTTCTCCTTCTCAGCTTTTAGTTTGTATATGATCCCAATATTCATAAAATCAACAGGAAAATACTCAAAACTTTGGGTTTTTTTATCAATGTCCAAGGCTTTTTTTATGTAATTCATGGCTTTGTTATAGTCTCCAAAATCCTTATATATAAGACTAATATTATGGTAAATATTCGACTCTTCTTTGATATCGTTCAAATCCCTAAATATCTCCAAAGCCTGATGATAAATACTCAACGCTTTTGAATATTGGAAGGACTTCCTATAAAAAACACCTAAATTGTTCAAACACCTCCCAATTTCTTCCTTGTTTTTCATTTTTTTTGCTATCGTAAGGGACAATTCATTAAAATCATGAAAATTATTCAGGTCATTTATATCCCAGTAAGTGATACTTATCTGACGTAAAATCCGCTGCTTTAACTCGATTCTTGATACTTTATCTGCGGTATCCAGAGCTTCCTGGAATACAGACAAAGATTTTTCAAATTCTTTGCTTTCCCTCAGCTTCATACCGAGCTTGTACAAACAGATGATTTCCAGTGCTTCTTTGATTTTAACCTGTTTCTTTGAATAACTTCTCTTTTCCGTTATACTGATTAACTTCAAATATTCCTGGTGTGAATCTTCTATTTTCCCCAGATTCCAATACGAAAGCCCTGTATAAAATCTGCATTCAATATACTTGTTCCATTCATCCCCATTTTGGGCAAGCCGGGATGCTGTTTGAAATGCGTTGAGCGATTCTCTGTATTTTCCGTTTTCATAAAAAGCCATAGCCCGGCTGTAAATAGAGTCAAACCAATGATAGGGGGTGATATTCCTGTAATTGGTACTGAAAACAAGCCTGGGCTGCGATATCAACCCAACGCTGACCAAAAAGAAGAAAATGATGAATCCTGCAAACCTTTTTTGACCTCCCATAATCTTTCTAAGTTTAATGACAATCATTTTATCATGTCAAGTTTTGTATGGAATGCACATGAATAAAAAAATTTTGAAAACATCCTACAAATCTCATGATGATTATGTTATAATGCTTTTGATTCATGTTGCGCTGGCTGGACATGGATTCCCCTCTTATTACCCCCTTTTGCTTATATTCCCCTTACAGCCAGCACCTTCTTTTTTAGGCATTTCATTTGACGAAGCATGCCCTTGAAATTTCTCACCATTAAATCCATTGATTTAAAAGAATAAAAACTCCCATTGATTTTTTATGCGGTGTAAAATAATATCTGGTCTTATGAATCCATCAGGAGCTAAAAAAATGAGAAAATCAACCTTTTTACTCTTTTCCCTGTTATTGGCATTTGCTCTTTTGCGGGCAGAAGAAAGACCCAGAGTGAGACAAACCGGGATTGAGCTGGGTGTGTTCCAGCCGGGAGAATGGAATGCCATCACTGATGTGAACGGAGTCAGGGTGGGTCACACTACCTTGATAGAGGGAAAGCATATAAGGACAGGGGTTACCGCGATCATGCCTCATGAAGGGAATATATTCCAAGAAAAAGTGCCTGCTGCCATATACGTGGCAAATGGATTTGGTAAGCTCACTGGATACACCCAGGTAGATGAGCTGGGTTCTCTGGAGACCCCGGTAGTGCTCACCAATACCCTAAGCGTACCCACCGCAGCAGACGCTCTGATCGACTATGTGCTTTCCAGTGAGGGAAACGAACAAGTTCGTTCTGTTAATCCGGTAGTGGGAGAGACCAATGACAGCTATCTTAATGATATAAGAGGACGACACGTGGAAAAAGAGCATGTATTGAGCGCCATCAAAAACGCAGCATCAGGCCCTATCAAAGAAGGATGCGTAGGAGCCGGCACAGGAACCTCCTGCTTTGGTTTCAAAGGAGGCATTGGCACATCATCCCGAAAGCTTCCCTCTTCTCTAGGAGGATACACTGTAGGGGTTCTGGTCCAGACCAACCACGGCGGGGTGTTGAATATCAATGGATTTCCTGCAGGCAGAGCGCTGGAAAATTATGCCTATCATAGATTTGTGGAACCAAAGGAAGAAGGATCTTGCATGGTCATCGTGGCTACTAATGCCCCCATTCTATCCCGAAACCTCAAAAGACTTGCCAAAAGGGCGCTTCTGGGCATTGCGCGAACCGGAGGATTCAATTCGAATGCCAGCGGAGACTATGCCATTGCCTTTTCCACATCTGAAAAAGTCAGGATTCCTTATCGTCCCGGAACAAAGCTTGAAACATACCAGGTGGTTCCCGACAGGATGATGTCCCCTTTATTTCTGGCTGCTGCTGAAGCATGTGAGGAGGCGATTCTCAACGCTATGTTTAAGGCAGAGACCATGAAAGGCAGAGAGGGCCATGTGCTGGAGGCTCTCCCTGTCAAAAAGGTCATAAAGATGATGAAAAATTATCGTTTCTTTCATTGACACTGGTTTATAAGAAAATATTGCTTATTCCCTGAAGATAGAGTATAAACAACCTGAAATAACGATTAAAATCCAGGAGGAAAAATGAGCAAAAAGAAATTAGTTGAATGTTTCATCTCTATCTGTTTTGTTTTTCTCATCCTGCCCATCAATGGAACAGCAGACCAAATCGAGCTGAACCTTTTTAAGACCAAAACCAAAAAAAACAATCAAGTCACCTATCAGCAGGCTTACCGGTATAGAGGCGGCATCGAATTCGGATTGAGGCTTATGGGCGGCGGCACTTACCTGCTTCAGAATGACATCAATGACTACATTCAAGGAATAAATGACTTTCTGAGCGACATTCCTGATTATGAGCCTGATTTATCTGTAGATCCTAATCTTACACCAGCGAATACGGGCATAGATTTAAGTGGAGAGCTTTTTATAAATTTTAATCCCCATGTGGGTATTGGCTTTGGAGCCGGTTATATTCTGGTGGAAAAAGAAAGCTCTGGAGGCCTGTCTGACAGCACAAGAAATTTTGAAAACATAACCGTATATCCAAAGTTTTCCGCCATTCCCCTTACTTTCAGCCTGTATTTTGGGGGGTCTTTAGGAGGACTGAGCAGGATCATGCTGAATGGAGGAGTAGGATATTATTTGGGTACCATTAATTTCGATATAATCGAAGAGGCAGGGGATCCAACAGCTTCCATGAAATCCACACAGAGCTGGAGCACAAAGTCTAATGAGATCGGATTTCACGGAGGGATCAATTTTGAATTTGGATTTTCCAGGAATTTTGCATTTGTGATCGGTACCCAAGGACGGTATGTTCAATTCACAGACCTTACCGGAGACTTAGAAGAGAAATTGAGACTCTCCAATGGATTTTCATCTTCGGATACAAAAGAAGACCAAACTCTTTGGTTCGGAAATAAGGAGATGTTTACTACCCATAAAGAATATCCTTGGGTGATATTTTCCGAAAACAAACCCACAGCTCCCTGGTTTTCTGATGTGAGAAAAGCTGAAATCAGCCTCAACGGAATTACTCTCCAGGGAGGAATAAAGCTCACTTTTTAATGAAATAAAAAAACTTTCCCCTTGCGGATTGGTCTTTACTCATCCAGCCTCATTTTTTTCCTGGCTAGGATAGTAACAGCTATCCAGCCAAAAACAAAATTCGAGACCGACACCTCCACAAAATGAGCCAACCGTATTTTATCCGGCATGTAGGGATTGGGGGCTAAAAGAAGAGTTCCCATGATGACTGAGAATAAAAGAGCTGTCATCAATCTTGCTCTTTTCCATTCTCCTATCATTTTTAAGACCAAAAAGGCCATGAATCCCCAAAGAATTCCCCTGAATATCTGAAATGGGAGCATCCATGCGGGAAGCTGTAATCCGCCATAGTACTGGTTAAAGGCATCACCAGTAAGCGGCTTAAACACAAAAGCTCCGAACAGGATGTATACAAATAGGTAAACCACACTCACTAATAATAATTTCCAAACCAATGTTAGAGGGGGATAGGTAACTTTTTTGAAGCTTTCCTGGCTTTCTTTTTTGTTCTTGCCATAGATAAAAACCGCTAAAGGTGAGAATACCCCCGCAATGATAATGCCCTCTATGAACAGTCTGGGAATTTCCTCCCTGGCAACAATTTCCTGAAGGAAGTTGAGAAACACTACAGTCTCAATTTGACTCATAAAGGTCATGACCCCGTAAAATAAGATGAAAACCGCTCCTATCAGCTTCCATCCACTCCATTTCGAATAAAGAATGAGATAGGATAAAACAATGGTATCTAAAAACGCAATCACAAGAAAATAGAGGAACCCCTTGAATCCGATGAATTCTCTAATTCCGGGAATGGGGGCCCAGAATAAGAGCGCTAGTATTATGGTCAAAAATAATACACGGGGCAAATTCCCTTTTTGGTTCATCATTTATTCTCCGTACCTGGGACTCAATTTAAATATGAACATTATGCATAATTGAGCTTGTGCTGACAACCTTTTCTCCTTTTCGCTTGGAGGCAAAATACATGGTTTTTCCGTCTTGAGTAAAAGCAACATGTTCGTCTGTCCATTCTGAATTGATGTTTGGCCCAGGTTTCTGAGATGTCCCCATTCATCCCGTCTGATACCTTGAGTCAGACATCCGCCCGCTACGAGTGTCAGCATAACAACCATACAAATCATTTCTTTCCTCATGAGTCCCTCCTTTGTTTCTATCAAATACCTTTACTATTTTTGCCTCCAAAAATCAATTTTTTTGTCAAATCCTGTGGAGCCCATTAAATTTTGTCTGTTGAATAAACCTTTTATTGATTTTCTTCGTCTTAAACAAAAAGTTTTAAAAATTTCAACAAAATAATTGGCCTGGATTATTCACGAGTCGAGGTTGCTGCAGATGCAAGGCATAGGGCATGAAGTCGTGGTTCCTTCACTACGAATGTCCTGTAACGAAGCAGATGCTGCAAGATCGGCTCGCCTTAATGGGTGAAAAATGGCGATTAAAATAAAAAATAAAAACAAGAAAAATGTTCATATAATGGTTCCTGT
>Ga0180434_10001588_pt1 | contig 31991 bp, 25 predicted proteins | sample SS_ome_7_FD_132453 | JGI IMG/M metagenome (GOLD analysis project Ga0180434, IMG submission 132453) | Hypersaline lake sediment archaeal communities from the Salton Sea, California, USA - SS_1_D_2 metaG | ecosystem: Environmental > Aquatic > Non-marine Saline and Alkaline > Hypersaline >... | reverse complement strand
TGCTTCTCTTCTCCATGGCGGTGCCTCCTTCCTTTGCCCGGACATAAAAGCCCGAGCTGGTTGGTTACCTTAGGAAGGTATCACCGCCTAATCTCTTTTTACACACCTATTGATTGTAGCTCCCCGGCCCTGACGGATACGATAACCGTATTGCCCGCGGGGACGGCTCGGTTCGTGAAACCCCGGCTTTTGTGAGGCTCCAAGCTCGGAGCTCCGGGCTTTTTCACGCACGTCAAAGCACTCTCTAGGCACGGACTTTGCCCCGTTCACAGAATGAGCTTAGCCCCGGTGAAGACGCGAGCGCAGTTGTGTTTTGCCGAGGACTCGTGAAACCCGCGAGGATTCTTCCAAATTCCATATCTGCGGCGCAACCGGAGTGGGCGATTCGGTGAGCTTAGTCCGCGGAACTGGCTCTCTCTTACGGCGCCTCCCGGCACAACGCGTTGTTCCGCAGTTGTAGCCTGAATCTCCTATACGTCGGGAGATTGCACTTCGCCAGAGTGCTTCGGTCATTGACCGGCGTTTCAGACTGCCATGGCCGGATACTGCCTCACTCGAGGGAAGCGCCTTTTCGTTCGCACACTCTCCAAGAGAGACGCCTAATGCGCCCGGGGCGTGCGGACCTAACTCGAGCCCCGGCCGTACGCGGACACCGCATGTAGCAACCGTGCCCGATCAAGGCGTTGACAAGTGTTTACGGTTATGATAAATAGGTGGCATCGCCTGTTCGTTTGTATGCGGCTTGCACTTCAGCTCGTATGCAGTTTTCAGGACCAGCTAAACGCGACGTTGGCCCTTTGAAGATTGCAAGACCGACCGGATAGGATGACGTTATGGCAGGAAGGAAGAAGACGGACGGGGGGCGGCCGATCGAGTCGTATGAGCGCAATGACAAGCTGCGGGTGAACAACCCGCCGGTGGGGCCGGTGACGCCGGAGACGGATCCGGACGCGGGAGCAAAAAGGTTCTAGGCCTACGATCCTCACCTGGACCCGCAACTGCAATGGGAGGCCAAGGTCGAGGATACGTCCTTCGAGGTGCCGACGGTGTCGCTGCCGTTCGATCCTGGCGAGTACAAGCGGATCGAGGTGAAGATCGTAGACGGTCGGGGGATCGAAAGCTCGAAGGTGATGGAGGCGGAGGAATGAAGGCGAAAATCGCCATACCGGCGGATGCGTTGCGGGTGTTTTGCCGGAAACACGGAATTCGGCGGCTGTCGGTCTTCGGTTCGGCGCTCCGGGACGATTTCGGTCCGGACAGCGATCTTGACGTGCTGGTGGAGTTCGATCGTGGCCGTATCCCCACTTTGTTCGATATGGCCGGAATGGAGCAGGAGCTATCCGAGCTTGTCGGCGGACGGAAAGTTGATCTGCGAACCCCCGAGGACTTGAGCCGGTACTTCCGACGGCAGGTCGAAGCGGAAGCGGAGGTGCAATATGCGCAGGGATGACGTCATACGCCTTCGCCACATGCTGGACGCGGCACGGGAGGCGTGCCGTTTCACGCGCGATCGCCGACGGGAAGATCTCGATCGCGACCGCCAGCTCGTATGGGCCTTGGTCAAGGCCGTCGAAATCGTTGGCGAGGCGGCGTCCCAACTGAGCGAGGAGGCCAAGACCGAGCTTTCCACTATTCCGTGGCGGAAGATCATTGGCATGCGCCACCGGCTGGTTCATGCCTACTTTGATATCAATCTGGACATTCTGTGGCAGACGATCGTCGAAGGGCTGCCGCCGATCATCGCCGAACTCGAACGCGCGATCCCCGAAGATGACTGATGGCCCGCACGACCAATGATCGCCTGATCGTCAGTTCGCCCTACGGGGAGTTCCACGCCTCGGAGCTCCAAGCTCTCTCACGCACGTTGAAGCGCTTCACAGGCACGTACCTTGCCCCGTTCATAGGATGAGCTTGGCCCCCGTGAAGCTCAAGGCGCGGCTGTCTCCGGGTTAAGGGCCGCAGAAGCCGAGAAGCATTGACCGAGCACTGTGTCTCAAGCGCAACCGGAGTCGGCAATCCGGCAATCCAAGTTCATGGAGTTGACGCCCGCGCACGGCCCCGCTTAGTGTACCCATCCGGCGGAGACACCCAAGCCGGCAGAGCCTCAAGGGAAGGATATATGAAGAAGTGAAGGATCGATGGAGCTCAGGGAATGTCCGCCGCACGTGCGGCCTTCCATTTGTCGGACAGCTCGGGCATTGCATCCCGGGATCCTACGGGCGCATGGAGCGGAAGCTCGGCGTTTCGGGTAGGAGCAATCCCCGGAACCCGGTCATCTCCACGAAAACCATCGTATGCGCCTCACATCGGTAAGGCGCGAGACGTAGGGCGGTTCTACTGTTTCAGTATAGGGGCGGCAAACGGCTGCCGAAAAGCGTGATAACCGGCGCGTTCGCGCGGCCGGCGGGTGATTGTACATGGCGTCGGGGAAGATCGATAGGGCCAGGCTCGGCAGATGGGGTGAAGACACAGCCTGCGCGTTTTTGCAGTTCAAGGGCCTGAAGGTCCTTAAGAGAAACTACAAGACCGGGCGTCTCGAGATCGACATCATCGCCGAGGATGGGCGGGAGCTTGTCTTCGTAGAAGTCAAGGTGAGATGCCGGGATGATTTCGGAGGACCCTGGGCGGCCGTGGACTGGAGGAAACAGAGGGAGATTACTCGCGTCGCGGCCGGGTATATGCTCAGCGAGTGCCATTCGGACCGTGGTTGCCGCTTTGACGTCGTGGGAATTGTCGTGGATGAAAACGCTCTTGGCATGAGACTCCGCCACGTGAAAAACGCCTTCGACGCCAGCCGGCACCTAGGGTTATACTTCTGAGGGTCGCCTTCCGATGATAAGAGCGTGACTCGCGTGTAGAGGCTGGAGTAATTCCACCTGTGCCCGGACGGCGCTAAGCTGACGTGAGTTGGGCGGAGAGGGAGAAAGTGAGAATAAGAACTGAGAGACTGATCCTCCGGCGGCCGGAGACTGAGGACCCGGGCAACCTGCTCAGACTCCTTTCAGATCAATCGTTCGCGGCGACCGTGCCCGAGATCCCGAGAACCGAAGAGAAGATTAGGGAATACTTAGAGGTCGAGCGCTCTGTGACCAAACCTGAGCAGAACAAGTGCTTCAATCTTCTCTTAGAGCGACAGCAAGACAACCGCGTGATCGGACTAACGACACTTGTTCTCAGGAGGCACAGCCAAGGTGAGATCGGATGCGCCCTACACAGAGACTATCGTAGTCGCGGCTATGCAAGCGAGGCAGCTTGTGCTTTTATGGATTACGCCTTCACCGAACTCGGGCTCCACAGGATTTATGCCGAAACTCGAGCGGACAACGCGGCATCCCGGAGAGTAACGGAACGGCTGGGAATGAGGCGTGAAGCTTGTTTTCGGAAAATGGCGCGGGAGGATGGCGACTGGCGGGACGTTGTAGTCTACGCGGTGCTCGCTGATGAATGGCCGACAACGTGACTACAGGGATATCACGTCGCCCCGCTCTAGTCCCGGGATATTCCCAGGGATTTCATTTTCTTATAGAGGTGGCTTCTCTCGAGGCCCAATTCCTTGGCGGCCCTGGTCATGTGCCACTTGTTCCTGTCGAGCGCGCGGAGGATCGCTTCTTTTTCGACTTCGCGCATGGTGTCCCTGAGGGTCCTGTCTTCGTCTTCAGTCGGCGGAATCGAGGGTTCCACGGCAGGCAAAACCTGCGCCAGGCCGCCGGCCGTAACGGCGTCGCCGGGGAAGAGTATGGCTACGCGCTCCATTACGTTGCGGAGCTCGCGGATATTGCCGGGCCAGCCGTAGCTTTTGAGAAGACCGATCGCGTCGTCCGATAGCGAAGGGGCGGGTCTGCCGACGGCCGCGGAGAAAGCCTCCAGGAAATGCCGAGCCAGAATAGGTATGTCGCCCTTTCTCTCGCGCAGGGGGGCAAGGTATATGGGGACCACGTTCAGCCTGTGATATAGGTCCAGCCTGAAGGTCCCTTCTTCGACTTCCTTTTCAAGGTTCTTGTTGCTGGCGGCGATTACCCTGACGCCCACCCGAATGGACTCGCCGCCTCCGACCTTCTCGAACTCGCCTTCTTCGAGGACTCTCAATAGCTTCGCCTGCATCGGCAAAGGCATGTCGCCCACTTCGTCGAGCAGCAACGTCCCTCCGTCGGCCCTTTCGAACTTGCCCTTTCTTGTCTTGACCGCCCCGCTGAAGGCGCCCCTCTCGTGGCCGAAGAGCTCGCTTTCGATAAGCTCCGACGGCACGGCGGCGCAGTTTACCGTGACGAAAGCACCTTTGTGTCTCGGGCTTTTTTCGTGGATCGCTCTGGCCACAAGCTCCTTGCCCGTACCGCTCTCACCCAAGATCAGCACCCTGCTTGGGCTGGGCGCCGTCTTCTCGATGAGTTTGAAGAGGTCCCTCATCGCGGGGCTCTGTCCTATCATGGAGGGCCAGCGGCCTGTCTGTTGCCTGAGCTCCCGGTTTTCCATGGAGAGCCGCGCGAAGCGAAGCGCGTTCTCCACGGCGACGAGGGTCCTTTCGCTCCCGAGGGGTTTCTCTAGGAAATCGAGCGCCCCCGCCCGCGTGGCCCTCACGGCCATTTCGATTGTGCCGTAGGCCGACATCATTATAACCGGCAGGTCGGGCTCCCGCTTCTTCAGCTCTTCTAGCAGGGTCAGGCCGTCGGTATCGGGAAGCTTGACGTCGAGGAGAACGATGTCCACTTCGCCCTTGTCCATGACGTCAATGGCCTCGCCGCCGTCTTGCGCTTCGAGTACCTGATAGCCCTCGATCTTGAGAAGCTGGCCCAGCGATGCTCTGATATTGCGTTCGTCGTCTACGACAAGAACGGTGGCTTTCAACGGTCTTCTACTCCTTGTTGACGCTCGTCGTCAACGGTGTGCCCCTTCGTCACCGGCAGAAGAACGGAGAATATGCTGCCGGTCCCCGGTTCGCTCCTCACCTCTATGGTGCCCTCGTGGTCCGAGACTATCTTCATCGCTATGGCGAGGCCGAGCCCGGTCCCGTCCTTCTTGGTAGTATAGTAGGGCTCGAATATCCGTTCCAGCTGGTCGGGATCGAGCCCCTTTCCATTGTCGCGAATGTCTATCGCCGTCCAAGTCCGGTCTTCGGGCGCGCCCGCTCCGGACAGCCTGGTTGAAACGGCGACGCGACCGCCGTCCGAGCAGGCCTCCAGCGCGTTGAGTATTATGTTCCCCAGCGCCCGACCGAGTTGATCGGCATCGGCCATCACTTCGATCGGTTCGGCCGGCTTGTCCAGGGTGACTGTCACGCCGGGCCGCGCGCTTTCGTAAAGGTTGACGACTCTCTCAAGCACGCTTGTCAAGTCCTGCCGGGTCGGGGAGGGGGCCGGCATTCTCGCGAGCTGCGAGAACTCATCCACCATGCCGCGTAGTCCTTCCACTTCCTCCCTCACTGTGGCCGTTGCCTGCGCGAGGACTTGATCGAAATCGCCGCCGCCTTTTCCGTAGCTCCTCTGGACGTTCTCTACCGAAAGCTGAATCGGTGAGAGCGCGTTCTTTATCTCATGCGCTATCCGCCGCGCCACCTCCCGCCAGGCGGCGATCCTCTCGACCCTTGCCATGCGCGCCCGGCTGTCCTTGAGGTCGGCGACCATCTTGTTGAAACTCGACACGAGCTGCCCCAGCTCGTCGGGGCCTTCACCGGCTATCTCCGTTGAGAAGTCGCCTCTGGCCACGCGACGGGCTCCCGCCGTCAGTCTCTCGACGGGCCGCGTGATTCGTCCGGAAAGAGTGAATGCGATTATCAAGGACGCCGCCAGTGCGGCCAAGGCCGAAAACAGGAAAGCGCGTCTCAAGTTCCGTGCGAGGTTTTCCAGGCGCGCCCGCGACACGCCGAGAACCAGCTTCGCGGCGGGCGCCTCGCCGTGATGGGGCAGCGGCACCTCTCTAACGACGTGGCTGCGCGGCGACACCGATGAGCCCTCGGCGGATGCCTCGCCGGAGGCGGAGGCAAGAGGTACGAGAAGCGCGTCCGCGTTAAGGAGATCCTGGATTTCGGCCAGCCCTTCTCCGTCCATGAAATAGCCCCCGAAGAGGACAAAGTCGAGCCCTCCGATGGTGATCCCGCGTGCGCCCGTCAGCGAGACGCGAGCGCGCCCCGGCGTATCCACCATGACGCAGGCCGCGAATCCTCCGGAGCCTCTCACAAGGGAGAGCGCTTCGGGGTGGGGCTTGCCGTAGTACGCCTTCCAGTGAGCGCTGGAGAGGACGATGCCCTCTCCATCCAGTATTTCTAAAATGTCGAGTCCCGTTCCGGCGGCGGCCCTTTCGGCGGCCGCGACGACCTCCGGGCTCTGCCGCTCCAGTTCCCCCGAGGCTATCCTGGCCATTGTCTCTCTGAACGCGCGTTGGTTGGACACGGCCGTCACTGTCCTCAAGGCTTCCTCGCCTCGCGATGCTACGTAAGAGGCGGCCCTGGACGCGACCTCATCGGCCTGTTCTTCAAGCTCATCCGTGAGCGCGGATGAGGTCAGCCGGTAGGTGACCGCGGTGATCAGCGCCACCAAGAGAATCGACAGCAAAGACAATAGAAGCCACAACCTGGTTCTCAGTTTCATGACGGAATCACCGCCTCCCCGCCCGCAGCCAACTCCATGCGAGGTCGGGCGGAGCGTTCGCGCCCGGCTCCGGCGTCAAGAGACGATCTCTGACGTACATGACCAGGTCCATGTGAAATAAGGGAAGAAGAAGGGCATTCTCCCAAAGGGTCTCTTCGAGACCCGCCGGCGATCCTTCTTCTAACGAAGCCGCTGCCGACGCCAGGCTTGGTATGGGCGCGAGCTGCGTTTCATGGAAGTGATTGAGCAGCCACTCGCGGTCCTCGCGCCATTTGTCGGGCGCCCATAAGCCCACGAAAAGATCGAAGTCGCCTTCGGCGAGCTTGAATGCAAGCTCCTCTCTGCCGACCTTGAGCAGCCTGACGGAGTATCCGGCCGCCATGAGGTCCACCTGTATCCTGTCGCCTATCTCCGCGATGACGTTGTGCCACCGCGGAACAAGGAGGACGAGCTCGCGTTCGGGCGGGGTATTCATGCGCCTCAGCCGCCCGCTCGACCCCGAGCCGTCGGCGCCGGTCGACGCGGCCTTCTCATGAGCTTCTCCGTGATTCCAAAGCGGAGATCGTCCTTCGTCGCCGGCGGTGAGCCCCCGAGCTATGCGACCGCTCGCTCCTACTATGGAAGCGGCTATGGATGAGCGATCCACCGCGGCCAGCGCCCGGAACCTTGCTTTGGGATCACGCAGGTCGGACCGGGTGGGATTGACTCCGAGATAGACGGTATAAGCGGACTCCGACAAGATACGTCTTGTTCCATCGGGGAGAGACGTCGGGCTTCCCGCCGCGGGAGAGGTGATGCCGCTCAGCAAAACGGCGGTCCCCGCTTGAAACTCGACCAGGGCTTCATCGAAGGGAGCGAATGTCCAACTTATCCGGTCGAGGAATGGTCTTCCCAAGTGATGAGCCTCATTGGCGGTCAACTCGAATGAGCTGGGAGGAATGCCCCGCTCCAATCTGAAAGGTCCCGTGCCTGGGGAGAGGCCGACCAGGGTTCCCGCGTCGGGTTCGAATCGGGATGAGCCGAAGGGCAGCACCGCCAGTCCCGGGCATGAGAGCAAGTGGGGGAGATCCGGTTGGGGCTCACTGAAAGAAAATCGCACGGCGTCCGGAAGGGATCGGTTTCCGTTCGGAGTCGCGTCTGCCGCGGAGGTCACGTGAACGAGGTTTCGCAGAAGCCACCTATAGGGGCTGGGCTCGGTCGATTCGATTACTCGTTGGAAGGTACGGACGACGTCCTCAGACGTAAGCGCCTTGCCGTTATGGAATACCACATCGGACTCAAGCCCGATCGTCCATTCGGTGCTGTCGTCGTTGGCCGTCCACGTCGCCGCGAGCAACGGGCGAGGACCGCTCGGCGCGGCCTCGACGAGGGGTTCAAAAAGCAGAGCGCCGAAAGCCCTCTCGGAAGGCAACACACTCCTTGAAGGGTCGGAAACCGACATCGGCTCGGTCCAAACGACCGCGGCGGTCCCGCCGTAGCGCGGTCGGGCATAGGCGTCCGCCTCTTGAGCCGCCGCAACGATGCAGACCGTTACGATCGCAGTCGTGAGCAAAGTAATCGTTCGTCCGCCCATAAAGCTCCTCACTTCATCTATCAACCGACCAGGCTGGTGCACGTTGGCGCCCGGCGCCTCGCCGGTTCATCACCGGGCCGTCAACATCACAATCAACCCGGTTGTCTCTGCTCGGAGATCCATCCTGAGGAGAATCGCGAGATCCGGCAACTCGTCTCCGTCCAGCTTGCCCGCGGCCATGGAGATTATGCTGCCGGGGATGCCCTCGGCGCGCCAGGACTCCAAAAGCCCGCCGTCCCCATAGTTGTAAAAGATGACGTCGTCTCGCTCGGCCGGACGCGACCGGGCGGAGGCGACTATCTCGGGAGCTCCGTCCAAGTTCATATCGCATATCTCAAGCGGAGCGCCGACATCGTTTGCTTTGATCAAAACTCTCCCCAAGGCGTCCTCAATCGTCAGAGCTCCGCTGGTTTCCGTGAAGACGTTCTCGCGGTCTCCGTCGCCGTCTATGTCGCCGGAGCCTACGTCGTAGAACTCCACCTCGCCTTCGTCGGAGCCGGCGGTCATGAAATTGGTCCCGGGCACATAGCTCATGTCTCCGTACGGCCCGGACCAGGGCAGCCAGTAGCTGTCCGCTGGTTCGAGCGACACTCCCCGGCCGTCCGGTCCTTCGGCGCAGGAGAAGGCTACCGGCGACCGGGAGCCGCTGTGTCGGAATACGAGCTCATCACGGCCGTCTCCGTCCGAGTCCGTGCGATCGATGCGGCCGGCCGGATCCCGGCATGGAATGGGAGGTGAGGAATACTCGATATCGTAGACGGAGTCGCTCACAAGCGAACGCCCCTCCGGGTCCAATCTGTATAGCTCAAGGGAATTCCGCCCCCCCACGCACAGCAAACCGGTTTCGCCCAGGACGTGCACGGCCACCGCGGGTCGGCGAAGCTCAACCGAGATGGCGGGACGAAGGCCCGTCTCATACGGCTCCCATGAACCCGTGGCTGCCCCTGGGTCTCGGTGTTCGGGTCCTCCGTGCTCCGGGCCGGGTCGTGACATGATAGCGGCCAAGGCGGGGTCCGCAGCGACCGAGGTCGTTATGAAGCCGACCGTCTCGCATGACGATACCTCCACAAGCGCGAGGGCCGCGTGGAGCTTGTCGCCGCTCAAAGTGACCGCCCCGGCGGCGGCATAGCCGCAGTCTTCGCTTGCACCGGCGTTGCAGAGCGCGGCGGCCTGCCCCTCGGACCAAGCGATTCCCGAGGGCTCGTAGGGGCCGCGGAGAGGGGTGACGATTTCGCTTTCTTCCAACTCCTCGAGCAAGATACTCCTCAATGCCTCGGTCGCCTCGACCGGCATGGCCCCGGAGATGCCGCCCACGCAAAGCCGAAATCGACTTCCCAGAATGGTAACGATGTCGCCTTTCCTCACCTTGCGCCAACGGTGGGGGTCCGCGTACCTCAAATATGTTGAGTCGGATCTGACTTCCGAGACCCTGGCCCGGGTGATGGAGGAAGTATGCCCGGTAAGCAGGCCCCTGGTGAGCTTGCCGTCTGCGAAGGCCCGGGCGACGTCTCGGGGCCCCAACGGAGACTCCGGCCGAAGCCTCTCGACCTCCGCGCGGAGTCCGGCCTTGATGCCGTCGGACACACCCAAGCTCACCCAGAATCCGGACCGGGAGACCTCGGTCACAATGGCGATGCGGGGCGGGCTGTAGCTTTCAAGCTGAACCGCGAGTTCCTTTGCCATCGCCTCAAGGGGGCTCGATGCCTCGGACGACTGGTCGTTCCTCCGGAAATACCTGCCTTTTGGAAGAAGTGCCTGTATTCCAAGGAGAGGTGCCCCTATTTCCGTACCGATGGGTCCGGTTTCCGCGGCAATCGCATGAGGCTCGGAGGCAGGCGACCATGTCCCCGATGTGCCGGCCCCTCCGTCCTTGGAAGGTGTCCGACCCAAAGACACCCCGGCGGCAAGGCACAGAGGGACTACAGGCGCGATCAGAAGCACGAGCCGGACCGCCCGACGTCGTGGATTTCTCTTATGTCGATTTCTTGTCATGCGACCCCTGCCGGTTTGTGCGATGCGTGTCATCACCTTCATGCTAGATGTGGAACAGGCGCTCGTCAACGTTCCAGGCGTTTCGCGGGGTTCGTTTCACGGGGGAGGCGGGAGCGCCGCCCGCGACCTTGTAATGTGCCGTTTCAAACGTTACGCTCGGGTCAACCCGGGCGTTCGACTCTAAGGAATGTATGTCCATCGAAGACGGGCACCCACAATCGGGGGGCAGGAGGAGACATGAGCAAGGTGGAGATTCTGTCGGGACCGGAGACGCGATACAGCGGATTCTTCACGATCACCGAGACACGGCTGAGATTTCTGAAGAAGGACGGCACTATGAGCAGGCCGGTTACCAGGGACAACATGGACCGGCCGGACGCGTCGGCCGTGCTCCTGTATGACCGGGGTGAGAACGCCGTCGTGCTGGTTCGTCAGTTCAGGTACTCGGTGTTCGCGGGAGGAGACGGCGGATGGATGACGGAGGTCGTGGCCGGGACCCTTGACCCGGAGGACAACCCGGAGCAGGCCGCAAGGCGCGAAGTGATGGAAGAGACCGGCTACGCGATAACGGACCTAGATCACATCTTCACTTTCTATCCGAGCCCCGGCGGTTGTTCGGAGAAGGTCTACCTGTACTTAGCGGAGGTCGACGACGGCAAGAGAGAAGCCGAGGGCGGGGGCGCTCCGGGGGAGGAAGAAGACATCGAGGTGCTGAAGGTGCCGGTGCCGGAAGCGCTTGCGATGATGAAGAGGGGCGAGATAGTGGATGGAAAGACGCTGATCGCGCTTCAGTGGTTCATGGAGAAATACGGCGGATGACGACCGGGGGCGGATGGAACGTCATCGGGTCGGAGTGTCTCTAGCCTGTTAATGGGCACGGCCATGACGGCCGGCGCCGACAACGAAGAGATCGGTTGTGAGCGTCTTCCGGGAGAGAGCAGGGCGTCGCCAAAAAGTCGGCCCCCGGCGTCGGTGCGGAGACGCCGGGGACCCAGCCACGACCTTGGTGGGGGATGTATGTCCGATGCGGAGGGTGTGTCTTATTCACCCATTACTACGTTGCCGGAGTCCAAAAAGTTGCATGCCCGCGCTCCCGGCGGCGGGCCCGCGGACAAGCGCCCTCAGAAACCCACGGTCACGCCGGCCAGCACCGTCCGGCCCGGCGCCGGGTAGCCTTTCACCTCTTCGTACTCCCTGTTAAGCAGGTTCTCGAACTTCAGATGAAGCCTGTGTCTTCCCAGGAAACCGTAGGACAGGGCCAGGTCAACCTTTGTGTAGCCTTCCCTGTCGCCGAACCTCAGTACCCCGTCGGCCCCCACGAAATTGAAGGCGTCGGGGACGCTGCTCGTGCTGTTGACGGCCAGGTTCGCCGTCAGGTCTTTGAAAAGCTTGGCCCAGAGGCTGAAGTCGTATAGATAGTGGGGCCTCCTGGGAAGGGCTTCGGGGGTCTCTCCCGGCCCTTTCCACCTGCGGGCCTCCAGGTATGTATAGTGAAACTGAGCGCCGACCGACCGGCCGAAGCGCCCGGTCAGGCCCGCCTCGACCCCTTCTATCTCAGCCCGGGCGATGTTCCCGGGGATGCCGAACGCGGCGTCGTAGTATATCAGATCTTCATAATCCGTCGTGAAGTAGGACCCGTCCAGCGTCAAACTCAGCCTGCGGGGGTTGATCTCCACCTCGACGTCGCCCGACTCCTCTCCGCGAAGGTCGCGCGCCATTTCCTCAACTGCTTCGCCCATGTCGCTCAGGAGCTTCTCCACGCCCCCGGGACCTACCAGCTCCTGGCTGAACCCGACCTCGGTAGTGGTGCTCCGCTCCGGTTTGAGCGAAGGGTTGGAGTAACCGGGGTAGTACAAGTCCGTCAGGGAAGGGGCGTTGAAGCTCTCGGACCAGGAGACCGTCAGGGTGCTCCTTGTCCTCTCGGCCGTCAGCCCCGCGGCGAACCTGGGTGTGACCTCGGACCCGAATTGCGAGTTGTCGTCGAGTCTTGCCCCCGCTACGACCGTTCCTCTGAGTCTCATGGCCTGAGCGGCTCTTGAGAGGGGATTCCCTCTCCCCTTTCGCAAAGACGGGAGAATGGGGCCGAAGTCCATCTTCTCCTGCACAAAGTAGCCTATGTTCACGCGGTCCACGTCAACCGTCGAGTACTGCAGGTTGGGATCCCATGGGGCGCTCAAGTTGCTGAAGTCCTCTCTGTCGGCTTCTTCTATCTCGGCCTCGGCACCGAGGCTCAACACGTTCCAGTCGAAGAAGCGGAGGTTTTGCTGGGTCTCGGCTGTCGAGCGCCTGCCGTCGAGGCCCGTCCTCAACACGGTTGATATGTAGGTGCTGTCCGGGTCGCCCCCGTTCTCATTCGTCAGCCCCTCGGTCATCTGTCCCAGCGATACCCAGTAATCCCAGGTGTCGTTGACCGTCTGAGCGTAGCGAAGCGCGAGGTTGAAGGACCTGTTTTCGACTCTGTTGTTGGGATCGAGCGTCTGCAGACCGATCCACGTTCCAAGCTCCGGATCGAAGTAGCCGGCCATCGGTGGGAAGTCGTAAGGCACTTGCTTTCTTCCGTTCACGTAGCGCGCCGTGAGGCGAAGCTCCTGGTTCGGAGCCGGCTCGACGCCAAGGCCCGCGGAAAAACTCGTGTTTCTGTAGCCGTCTCTTTTGCGAAGCCCGTCGCTGATGAGCCTGGACAAGGTGAACGCGTAGTCCAGCGAGCCGGCCGATCCGTTCATGGAGAAGAGGCCTCTGGCCGTTCCCAGGCTTCCGCCCTCCAGTGTCAGAGCCGAGCGCGGCCCGCCCGATCCCCTCTTGGATATGATATTGACGACTCCGCCCACCGCTTCCGATCCGTAGAGAGCGCTCGCCGGGCCGCGAACGACCTCGATTCGCTCAACGTTCTCGACGGGGAGATCGGCGAAGTTGAATGAAGCGAGCCACGAGGAGTTGACCTCCATGCCGTCGAGAAGAACCAGGAGCTGATCCGGTTCCGCCCCTCTCAAGCGCAGATCCGTCATGCTCCCATAAGTGCCGCCCGACGACTGAACGTCCATGCCTGGAACGGCTCTTAAGACCTCCGAGACCGTGACTGCTTGCCGTCTTGCGATATCCTGCTCCGTTATTACGCTCACCGAGCTGAGCGCGCGGTCGAGGGGCTCCCTGAGACGCGACGCGGTGACGATTATGGGCTCCCCGATGTAGACCCTGTAGTACTCCCTGGTCTTCTCGTCCGATTTGCCGTCCGACGATCCCGTTGCCGAAGACGATGCTGCGGCGAACGGCGCCTGCATAAGCACGCACACCGCAAGCCAAAGGACACGCGATACCTGTGTGTAGATCGTTCCCGATCTTTTCATGGTCGGTTTCCTCACGGAAAAGAAATCCCTCAGCGACCCCTTGACGATGGGTTAAGGGGCGTGAGGGTTTCCGATCTAGCAGCCATCATACCTTCCCATCGAAGGCCGTTGACCAAAGCCTTGCCCACAGGTTTCCTGGCTCGCGGGTCCTCCTACCGGCTGCGCCTTCCCAGAGAGTGAACTCCAGTGGCTTCATGCAGCTTTCGTCGCCGCCCACAGTGGCGGGGCCGCGCCGGCTTTGCACCGGCTTCCCTTGGGGAGAGAAATCCCCATATCAGGCAAGGTGATTGATACCAGCGTTGTGCTTGATTCCGGTTTGCCTCTCTATCACCTCCTTCTCCCTCTCCGTTTCCAGACGACGGCGGTGCGTCGCGTGGCAAGGGGTTGGGTCAATGCGCGGTTGAAGCCCGAACGCCGATCATGGGGCCGCCGAACGAACAACGAGTCCGTAGAACAAGTCCGGCCGATTCTAAGTGAAGCGCATATTCCGTTAAGAGAGGCCGGCTCGAACGACATAATAGCGCCATCCATGAAGAGTGGCGTGGCTTGTTCTGCAAACTCAACCCGCACGTGACCGGTCCTTTTGCCGTTCGGCCGGTCAGAGACTAACTTGTGCCGCATTGAATGTCAAGCAACACGAAGAAAGGGCATTGGTCGGTTTGCGGCTCACGTCATACGCCGCGGTTGTCGGCCCGGACGCGCCTTCTTTCCGAGTCGAGAAGCTGGGCCGGGAAGCTATGCGATTTCGTCACCGCCCATGGGTTCGCGATGCCGGCCGGTGACGACTTGTGTGGAGCCGCTGAACTTGAGCGTGGTCTTCACGTCCGTGAATCCCGCCTCGGACACCTCATTGGCCAATCCCCATTTGAGCATGTCCCTTCTGGTCCGATTCTCGAAGTTGATCGGCCATGGTATCCAGTAACCCAGCCAGAATCCCTGTACAAAACGCACGGCCCCGTTGGAGGGGCGGGCCAGCTCCAGAACGACCACTGTTCCGTCTTGCCTGGTGAGGCGCTTTGCCTCGGCCAGGACAGACAGACGGTCGCCCCTGGGCATCTCGTGCAGGGCATGTGTCACCAAGACCATGTCGAACTTGCCTGAGGGGAGGCCGGTCCGGCGAGCGTCGGCCACGAAGAAATCCACGTTGCGGAATCCGTTCTTCCTCTTGGCGGCCCTTATTTGCCCATATGACAAATCACAGCCGAGGATCTTTGTTCCGGGGCCGGACTTCTCTCGTATGGCCATGGTGCAGCCTCCCGTTCCGCAGCAGAGCTCCAGGATCTCCTCGTCTCCGGAAAAGGACAAGGGTTCAAGCAGCTTGTTCCTGAAGTTCTTCTCCCCCCCGAAAGGCAGGAAGACCCATGCTATGGCGAGGTCATACAAATGGCTGTAGATCTTGTCGTAGAACCACCTGTACAGGCTCCAGAGGCTTCCGCTCCTGTAGGCGGGGCTATTGGGAACGCTCATCTTGGGCCTCCGGCGGATGCTTCGGCAGTGGTCCGACCGTCGGATCTCCCGAGCGAGTTCGCTCGTGCGGTGCGTACCCTCGGGAGAGCCCGGCCGGTCCTTTATCGCGGCCTCCCGAATGGGGCCGGCAAAGCCCAATTATCGAAGTGGCCCGACGGCGTGTCAACGGGCTCAGGCCGGGCCGGGTCGCCCCCCCTAGCGGCGGCTGTCCGTTCAACCCGCCTCGCCCGCGCGGACCACCGCACTGCGCCCGATTCGCTCGGGCCGCCGCGCCCGCAACCGCCACCGCGCCGTGCCCGCCCCGTCGAGGGCCGCCGCGCCCGCAACCGCCGAAGCCGGCCCCTCCGCGAAAGCCGCGCCCGCTCCGCCGAAGCCGTCTGATTCTCCCGACGGACAGCGCGACGCCCGGGCGGGACCGTCCGTCCGGGCAGCGGCGGACCCCGAGGCCCGGTCATTTCCCCTTCGAACGAACTCAGAAACCCGTCAAGGTGTACAAGTTACATGGAAGCGTGTAGTGGTTGGGTTCGGGCGTGCCGGTCGGATCAAGGCTATGAGCCGCAAGCAGGCCCGTTACCCGGACGTGCCGCTTCTTGACAGGCTACGGGGCGGATCTGCTAACATTAATGATGAAAAGCACATCTGTAGGTGGCCCCCAGCCTGAAAGCTAGTGGAGCCCCTTGTGGACTCCGAAGGCGCGGGGCTCGGCTGCTCTTCCCGGCGGCACGGGGCCCGACAGGGGCGGTTTGAGCCTTCGGCCGGACTCTTGAGGTCTTCTGAAGTCGCGGTTTGAGGGGCCGGCCGACTCTCCGCGATTCTCGATGGGTGCGGCTTGGGTGTGAGGACGAGCGCTTGGGATAGTCGGCGGTAACGGTGATAGGTTGCAAGGGGAGACAGGAATGACAGGTAAAAGAAGCTCGATTTCAGCGCTGCCTTTTTGGGGCGCTCTTGTTCTCATAGTTGCCGTGTTTGGATGCGGCGGAGAAACGTCTCATGTAGAGGACATGGCCGCCGACACCAATGCCGGCAATAAGATGCCGGATTTCGTTCTGCCCAACCTCGAAGGGGAGATGATCCCGTCCTCCGATCTTTCCGGCAAGGTGGTGCTGATCGATTTCTGGGCCACGTGGTGTCCTCCTTGCAGACTGGAGGTGCCTCATCTGATAGAGCTGCACGACTCCTACAAAAGTCAGGGGTTTGAGATACTGGGCATTGCCTTGGACAACCAGGGAGCCGAGGTGGTCGAGCCTTTCGTGAGGGAGAACGGGATCACTTATCCGATTGTAATTGGAAACCCCGAGGTCGTGATGGCGTTCGGGGGGCTCACCGGGATTCCGACGGCCATTATGGTCGATCGGTCCGGCAATATGGTGAAGAAGTACGTGGGTTATACCGAAAAAGCCGTGTTCGAGGAAGACATAAAGAGGCTACTCTGACGGATGTGAGACGACGTCCGGAGAGCGAGCCGGGTTCCGGGCCGGCGAGGCACTTTCTTGATTCGAGGCTCCGGGACGAGGTTCGGGTGTGCGCCGGGTTCCGGGCCGGCGAGGCCGGCGGGCGCCCGCGTTGCCGCGGATCGGCACTCTACTCGGCATAAGCGGCGCGCTTCCGAAGGCTCTGAGGTTTGCCCAACCGCTTGGAGGCAGGATTGTCGATATTGCGTTTCAAATACGATTGCCCTGGTGCCTTTGCCCTCGTTCTCGTTTTTCTCGCCTGCATTCTCATGGGCTCTCCGGGAGCGGCGGGCGCGGCTCCCCCGGATTTCCTGGGCGGACCCGACGAGGTCCCGATCCAGGCGGTCGTCGATATTGAAGAGCTGGGCATCGAGCCCGGCGGTAAGGGCACGCTTCCCATCCTGTTGGATTTCCCCCCCACCCATCACCTGAACGCCGAGCCGGTCCCGACCTTTTCCATAACCGAGCCGCCCGGTCTAAGGGTGGATGGGATCCGCATCGAAGGGAAATCGCACACCGATCCGGTGCTCGAGATCGAGGTCTACGAGGGGCTCGTCGGACTGATGGTCGAGATCAGCGCGGTCGGGGAGCTTGAGGGGACCTACACGCTCAAGGGCAAGCTGACCTACTACCCTTGCTCCGACGTGGATCTTACGTGCTTCGAAAAGACGGATATCGTTCAGGTGCCTGTAAGGGTCGAGACGGACGCGGGTGCGGAAGATGCCGGAGAGGGGATCGCCGTCGAGGGCGGGTCGTCGCCGCTCAAGAGCGGCGGTTCCGGCGGCCTGGCGGAAAGGGTGACGGGGGCCTTTGACGAATCCCTTTTTCTCGCGTACCTGCTGGTCTTCCTGGGGGGGATCCTGGCGAGCTTCACGCCCTGCGTCTATCCGATGATTCCGATCACGGTAGCGGTAATAGGAGCGGGGAGCGCGGGTTCCAAGAGAAGGGGCTTTCAGCTATCGCTCATCTACGTGCTGGGTATCGCGATTACCTACTCGATATTCGGCGCCGCGGCGGCCGCCACGGGCAGGGCTTTCGGCTCGTTCACGCAGACATTCGGAGTGCTTCTCGGCATCGGGGCCCTGCTCGCCCTACTGGGGGCCAGCATGCTTGGCTTTTTTGAGATCCGGCCCCCCGCTTTCTTGAATCAGCTTCAGAGCAAGCAGGGGAAGGGGCACATTGGGATCTTGTTGATGGGAGCGGTAACCGGCCTTGTCGCGTCTCCGTGTCTCGGGCCGGTTCTCATCGCTCTACTCGCTTGGATCGCAAAGACGGGGGACGTCTTTCGGGGCTTCACGCTTCTCTTTGTTTTCGCGATTGGAATGGGGCTCTTGCTCATAGCAATCGGGACTTTCGCGGGTATCCTGACAGCGCTGCCCAAGTCGGGAGCATGGATGATCAGAATCAAAGAGATCCTCGGACTGATTCTGATCGGCGCCGCCGTCTACTACCTGGGGCTGGCGCTTGCCCTAAAGGGAGTCCCCGAGCGCGCGACCTGGACCGCCGTGATAGGAATAGCTTTGATCACGGCCGGGTTCCTTGTGAGGGGCTCGGAGAAGCCCGCGGCGACGGCCGGGTCGGGCGGTGCGGAGGCGCAGACGGGCGGTGCGGACGCCGAGACGGCCGGCCCCGGAGGAGTCCGGGAGCTGAAGGTATGGGTGCGCAAGGGCGTGGGGGTTGCGATGATGGTGGCCGGTGCTTACGCGACCGTCGTAGGGCTCTCCATGGGAGGCTTGACGCCCGCCTGGATGGGCGCCCTGCCCGGAGCCGTTTCTACCGGTTCGGGAGAAGGCATAGTATGGGAAAGCTCTTATGAACGGGGAATCGAGCGGGCCGAGGGGCAGGGAAAGCCCGTCATGATCGATTTCTACGCGGATTGGTGTGTATACTGTAAGAAACTCGAGAAGGACGTCTTTACGGACGAGAAGATCCTCGAAGAAGCCGAGCGCTTCGTCACCGTCAGGGTGGATGCGGACGAGCGTCCCGACCTGACGAGCGACCACCGAGTGCTCGGACTCCCGACCATAGTGTTTCTGGATTCCGAGGGCCGGGAAGCCGGCAGAGTGGAAAGCTACGTGAAGGCGGACAAGTTCCTCGGCGTGATGGCCTCGGTGAGGTGAAGCGGCGAGGACCCGTGTGAAACGATCGGGATAATGAAGGAAAGAGTGTGAAGCGGTGATGACCCAGGTGAGATGAGACGGGCAGTGGCCCCGGCAATAAGGGCGGGGCGGCTACCTCAGTGTGAATAAATGATGTCGCCCCGGGCAAGCCGGCCGGGGCGACCGAAATCGGCTGGATAGACACAGGTAGTGGCCGTAGCGGAATGAAAGAAGGAGGGAGATTCTCTTGAAACGCATATCTCTTGTTTTGATCGCTCTCGTGGTCGCGTTCTTGGCTTTGTCCCAGGGGTCGTGCGGGAAGAAGGGGGGCGAAACCACGTTCATCAAACTTTACACTTCCTGCAATATCCAAGGCGGTCTTGAACCATGTGGGTGAAAGAGCGGTCAACTGGGCGGTCTGCCCAGACGAGCCACCTACATTGCTGAGAATACCCTTGAGGGCCTGGAGAAGATCGTTGTGGACGCCGGGGATTTCCTGAGCGCGAGCAGCAAGCACGGTGAGTTCAAGGCGGAGTTCGTAATGAGGGGCCTCGGAGATCTCGAGTACGACGCGGTCGCGATAGGTGAGAGAGATCTCCAGTTGGGGCGCTCGAAGCTGTTGGAGCTGGCGGAGAAGTACTCCGTTCCGCTGGTGTGCGCGAACCTGATCGACGCCGACACGAAGGAGCTCTTGGTTGATCCGTATGTCATCGTACACAGGGGAAAGAAGTCCCTTTTCGGGCTTTTCGGCGACCAGGTGAGGATCGGCATATTCGGCGTGGTGAGCGACAAGTACATAACCCCCGTCAGCAAGCCGGGAGAGCCGCCCGTCAGGGCGACGAATCCGGTGGAGGCGGCCAAGGCGGCCATAGAGCGGCTGCAAGAAGAGGGCTGTGACGTGATCATCGCTCTGACTCACGTTTCCGTCCCGGAGGCGGGCAGGATCGCGGCTCTGGGCGGTCTCACGGCGCTTGTCATGGGGCACAGCCAGAGCTACCTGAGGGATCCGAGGTTCGACAACGGTGCCGTTGTCGTCCAGGGCGGTCGAGAAGGACGCTACATCGGTGACGTGATGATCGAGGTCAACGGCGCGGGAGAGGTCGCGTCAATCGAGGGCGAGGTCGTCCCTCTTGACAAGACGCTTAAGAGTGATCCGCATTTCACGAATCTCATAAATGAGTACAAGAAGGCATTGGAAGCTCAAGCGTTCGCACCGAAGGTGACCAAGGACGTCGGGGAGAATGTGTACGTCGGGAAGACGACCTGTGGGCGCTGTCACCAAGATCAGCTCGAGCAGTGGGAGGGGACCACTCACGCCACCGCCTTCTCCACGCTCGAAGAAGCGGGTTCTCATTTCGACCCCGAGTGCGTGGGATGTCACGTGACCGGTTACGGCAGGGGCAACGGATTCAGGGACGCCAGGAGCACTCCATCCATGGCGAACGTGCAGTGTGAGCAGTGTCACGGCCCGGGCCTGGCGCATTTCCGCGTTCAGTCCTCGGACGGCAAGATCGGCTCCGAAGAGAAAGGATTCTTGGGGCCGGTGGCGGCTTCCGTCTGCACTGAGTGCCACAAGGACGATCACGATCCGGATTTCGATTTCGACGTCAAAGTCCAGGCCGTAATGCACTAGAAGTCCACTCCCGGCCAAGCCGGAAATCAATCGATACACTTGAAGAGTCGCGCTCCGGAGGTCCGCAAAAGGGGCTGACCGTGGACGAGAACTGGCGGGAAATCGAGGCGCCGGACGTCAGATATGCCATACCGATTTTGGGGCGGAGTCCCAAGATGCAGCGGGTTCTCCGCCTGGTGTCCAAGGTCGCCCCTACGGAGAGCGCGGTGCTCATAACCGGGGAGAGCGGGACGGGCAAGGAGCTTGTCGCGAGGTCCATTCACTTGCAGAGCCACCGAGCGGCGGAGGAGTTCGTGCCCGTGAACTGCGGCGCCCTGCCGGAGGCGCTTTTCGAGAGCGAGCTGTTCGGCCACGTAAAGGGCTCGTTTACGGGGGCCGTCTCCGACAAGCCCGGGTTGTTCGAGGTCGCCGACTCGGGGACCCTCTTTCTCGACGAAGTCGGGGAGATGCCCCTGTCTACACAGGTGAAGCTCCTTCGCGTCCTTGAAGAAAGACGCATACGGAGGGTGGGCGCCGGGGACTTCGTCACCGTGGACGTGAGAATCATAACGGCCACGAACCGCGACATGCGGGACGCTTTGGCCGCGGGCGAATTCCGCCGGGATCTCTACTATAGACTCAACGTCTTTCAGATCGATCTCCCTCCTCTCAGGGAAAGGCGGGAGGACATCCCGCTTCTCGCTATGTTCTTCCTTGAGAGATACAACAGGCGAGCCGGCAAGAACATAAAGGGATTCTCGAGCGGAGCTCAAAGGGTCCTTGTGTCGTACTCGTATCCGGGCAACGTAAGGGAGCTGGAGAACGCGGTGGAGCGGGCCGTCGCGCTGACGGACGGCGATACCATAACCGAGTTCGTGTTGCCCCCCGATATCGCCGAGAGCCCCGTGCTCATGCTGTCCGAGGGCGGGAACGGCTACTACGGGGATTCCATGAAGCTCAAGGAAGTCGAGGAGCTCCACGTGAGGCGGGTTCTTGCGAAGCACGACTGGAATCTTACACGGGCGGCGAAGAGCCTGGGCATATCACGATCGACACTTTGGAGAAAGATCAAAGAGTATGGGCTCAGGAGACGGGGGAGGGCATAGAGAATCTCCTCGCGCGCGAACCGGAGATCAATGAAGAAGAAGTGGCTGATCCTAGCGGCGGCCGCCGCCGCAGTCATCCTCGCGGAGCTGGGGCTTCGCGTGGCCTTCGATGAGAAGCTCAAGATCCGCGAGTATCCTCTCGTATATCAACCGGACGAATTCATCGGCTATCGTTACATCCCGAACGCCCGGGGTCGGATCTCCATACCGGGGCTCGAGAAAGAGCTCCGCATCAACGAGGCGGGGTTCCCGGGCCCTTCCTACCCGATTCGGAAGGGCCCGAACGCGCTCCGTATCGCGATAGTCGACGCTTCGAACGGCACCGGGATCTGGATGCCGGGAGAGAGATCCTACCGAGATCAGCTGGAAGAGCTCCTGGGAGAGCACACGGACCGTCCGGTCGAGGTGCTGAACTTCAGCATCGATGGGCAGAGACGCGACAAGTTCATGATTCGCCTGATTTGCGAGGACGTCGTTCGCTACGGTCCCGATGTCGTTTTTTTCCTTGCCGGAATCCCGCTTCGCCAAATGGGTCTGGCGAGAGACGTCTACGAAGGCTATGTGATCGCGTACGATCCCACTGATCCGACGGCGAGGGACTCCTGCCGAGAACGCGTGGACCATCTCAATCAACGTCGCTTCTTCTCCATTCTCTATCGCGGATCTTACATCGTTCGCGCCGCGTGCAGGTTCTACGCCAACCGCTTCGACGGTCCCTCCGCCTTTGAATTGGACTGTTTCATAAGGAAGCGCTATCAGTGGCGCGGGGTGCGAACCGTGGAGTTGAGCGCTGCCAATTCGGTCCGGGAACTGCAAATGCTGGATGAATTCGTCGGAAGACACGGGTGCCTGCTGGTTGTGGCCGAGTACTCTCTCGATGGGAGAAGCACCTTGGATCCCCTCGAGGGAACGGGCGTTCTTACCTGGACGGTTCAAATCCCGCCCCATCGCGGAATATGGAACCCCCACGACCTCACCCATCTGAATGAAAGCGGCCACGCCATCGTCGCGCGGAGCTTGCTGGAAGCGATGACCGGGATCGAGGAATGCCGCGAGATGCTTGAGTCGAAACCGGACGGGTAAGGGCCGGCCCGGGCGTGCCGTGCCCGACCGACGCCCCCACGGGCGCCTTGATCGAGGGGCGAAGCGTTTCTATAATGGAGTGGCGCCGTCCGGGATGATCCCGCAGGGAGGGATGAGCACGAGAGGCCGCAAGAAATGATGAGTCCCAAAGACAAGAGATCGGGGCGACCCGCCGAGGACAACCTCGATCCGCTGGATGAGGCCGGTGAGGACCTGACCGACGCCGTTCGTGCCGTCGGCGACGGGACCGATTCCAAAGACGCCGACGTGGTCAGCGGGCTGAGGTCGCTTGTGGGGGTATGCCGGCAGATCAGCTCGATAGTGGATCTCCGGCCTCTTCTCACCGGAGTGGTGGACGAGACACTGAGGATAAGCGGGACCGAACGGGGTTTCATTATGCTGCATGAACCCGACGGAGGTCTCGCTTTTGTATTGGGAAGAACGAGAGACGGAGAAGACCTTCCCGAACAGGAGTTCAGGATCAGCATGAGCACCGCCTTGGACGTGGCCGGGACGGGCGATGCGGTATTCGCGACGGGCCCCGGGGCGTTGCGCGTCCTGAAGGAGAAGAGAAGCGTGCGGGCTCTTGAGCTCAACACGATCGTCTGTGTGCCCCTGCTTACTCAATCGGGCCTGCAGGGGGTGCTCTATGCCGACAGCCGCTCCGCCGTCCGCGAGCTCAACGACGTGCGGGTTGAGATCGTGAAGGCCTTTGCGGATCAAGCTGCCGTGGCGATAGAGAACGCCAGGCAGTACAACGAGCTGCGTCATAGGAAGACGATGCTGGAGATGGAAAACGACCGTCTCCGCAGAGAGCAAAAGACGAGGTACGGGCTCGCTTCAATCATAGGAAGAAGCCCGGCGATGCTGGAGCTCTTCGACGTAATGGAGAAGGTGGCGCAGACCCCCACAACGGTGCTTCTGGAGGGTGAGACGGGCACCGGCAAGGAGTTGGTGGCGAAGACGATCCACTACCTTAGCCCTCGGCAAAACACCGGGTTCGTGGCGCTGAACTGCGGCGCTCTGGTGGAGACTCTCCTTGAGAGCGAGCTTTTCGGACACAAGAAGGGGTCGTTTACCGGCGCCAATGAGGACAGACCGGGGCTTTTCGAGACGGCTCATGGAGGCACGCTTTTTCTCGATGAGATAAGCGAGATGTCTTCCAGGTTGCAGGTGAAGTTGCTGCGCGCGTTGCAGGAAAACGAGATTGTTCGCGTTGGAGAGAATACGCCTCGAAAGGTGGACGCCAGGGTGATCTCGGCCACGAACAAGAACCTCGAGGATGCCGTCGAGAACAACCAGTTCAGGGCGGATCTCTTCTACCGGTTGAACGTGGTCTCGCTGAAGCTTCCTCCGCTCAGGGAGCGCGGGGATGATGTGCTGTTGTTGGCCGAGGAGTTCCTTAAGAAATACTCCAAGGAAGGGGGTCGCGGACCTCGCCGGGTGACTCCCGAGGCGGCGAACGCTCTGATGGCCTACCCTTGGCCCGGCAACGTGAGAGAACTGGAGAACGTCATCGAGAGGGCCGTGGCGCTCGGCGTCGATGCGGATGCCCTCACCACGGATCTGTTGCCCCCCAAGATACTCGGGGCCGCGCCAGAGGACTCGTCGTCCCCGGGCTCCTACAAAGACCAGTTGGAATCCCATGAGCGCCGAATGCTCGCGAGAGCCCTCCGAGCCAACGAATGGAACGTAGCCCGCGTCGCGGCTGCCATGAACGTAAGCAAGCAGCATATTTATAACAGGATGAGAAAGCTGGGGATACGAAAGCAAGAAGATCCGCCGGTGGGGGATTGAGATGGGCGCCGGTGAAAGAGAAGACAGCGCCATCTGCGAAGTGGTGGTGAATCACGAGGGTAGGTATTCGCTCTGGTCCGCGCACAGGGGCGATCCGCCGGAGGGTTGGAAAAGGGCCGGGGTGCGCGGTTCCAGGGAAGAATGCCTCGCATACATCAGGCGTGTGTGGACGGATATGCGGCCGCTCGCCGTCAGGGGGCGCTTGGAAGAGTCCGGTGAACGTCGTCCCCAACCGGGGGCGGAGGGCGGCGTGAAGGCGGGGGCTGAGAGGAAGGCGGAGGGCGAGGGGAAGCCGGGAGCAGGGGGAAAGACGGCGGGGGGACCAAAGGCGGAGATCAAACGGGAGGGCGAGGCCGAGACAAAGCCGGCGGACCCGAGAGACGATCTTGTGGGCTTTCTCTCGGAGGGCGATCATCCCGTTGAAGTGAGTCTTCGTCCCGAGAGGAACGCCGGCATTTTCAAGAACGCGATCGACCGGGGCTACGTCCACGTCAGGTTCACCGATACGAGAGGCGGGACCGAGCTGGGGGTCGAGCTCGACGCCGAAGCCCGCGACGCCGCGCGCGCCGATCTAGAGAAAGGCACGGGGGACGTGCACATCGAGGGCGCGCTGACACTGAACTACGTCAAAGTCAGATGCGTCGCCGATGTAGCTTTGGATACTCTTTCGGGGCGCGGCCGGCTGGAGCGAGTTGAGTAGCGAGCCGTCGACAACCGGGCCGGTGGGCGTGTTCCTATCCGGCTCCCATGGATAATATCTCAAGAGCCGCAAAGGCCCTCCATCCACGGCGGGAAGGAACCGGCGACGGTGCATATGTCGGAGGTGAGTGATAAGCGCGGCGCACGGGTAGTCTCCTCTCTTTTCCCGAAGGAAGTGGTGACCGAGGAAGCGCATTCCGCGTGTTTTGAAGGGTCGATTCATCCCGAAGAGGAGGCGCTCGTACGGGATGCGTATCCCAAAAGGAGGGTTGAGTTCGCCGCTGGGCGTGAGTGCGCGCGAAGGGCCCTCGAGAAACTGGGAGTAACCGACTTTCCCATACTCGCCGCCGCCGATAGGGCGCCGATCTGGCCTCCCGGCTTGGTTGGTACTATCTCTCATGCCGGAGAATACTGCGGCGCGGCCGTGGCCCGGAAAGGGGACGTCGGGGGCCTTGGGCTTGACATAGAGCGCCTGAAGGGGCTCGACCGCGAGTGCACCCCGCTCATTTGCACGGCCCCGGAGTTGTCCCTGCTGGGTTCGGCGCCGGAGTCGCAACAAGAGAGACTGTCCTACCTGATTTTCAGCGCCAAAGAATGTGTGTACAAGTGCCTGCACGGCGCGACCGAAAAGTGGCTCGACTTTCACGACGTTATGATCTCCCCCCTGCCGATCTCCCACGACTCCGACCACGCGCCGCGGGACTTTGAAGCCGTGCTCCTTGTCGACGCGGACGATGGTTTCGAGCGAGGCAAGCGACTCCGGGGCAAGTACTCATTCCGCGACGGATACGTCTTCACGGCGATGGTTCTCGGGCGTCGAGTCGGGCGGAGGGCGTGATGGAGCCGTTCTACTTCCGCGGGCCTTCGGGAATGCTCTTCGGGGTCTACCATCCGCCGGAGAGTCGCGAGCCCCGCGACGTCGGAGTGGTGCTGTGCTACCCGCTTGGGCAAGAGTACATAAGGTCTCACAGGGCGTTCCTGAGACTTGCCGCGATGCTTTCGTCGAAGGGGTTCCACGTGCTGCGATTCGACTACTCCGGTTCGGGCGACTCCGAGGGCGACTCGAGCGAACAGACGATCGGCGACTTGATAGACGACATATCGGCGGCGACCGACGAGCTGAAGGGCGGGAGCGGGGCGAGTCGAATCTGTCTCGTCGGACTGAGATTGGGAGGGGCCCTGTCGGTGATCGCCGGGATTAGGCGAGGGGACGTAGACGCGGTCGTCTTGTGGGACCCGGTCGTCGACGGAGCCGCCCACCTCAAGCACCTCAAGTCCTTGCACGAGGAGTGGCTGAGCGGATCCTTCGCTGATCCCGCCTCCGGTTCGGGCGGGTCGAACGCCTTCGAGGCATTGGGTTTTCCCTTGGGCGGCCCGATGCTCGCGGACTTGGAGAGTCTTGATCTTCTAGAACTCCGTGAGAAGCCCGCGGACGAGGTCTTTCTTGTCACGAGCGTTGAGCCTCCCGATTCCGTGCGGCTCAAGAATCATCTCCAAGGCATGGTCGGCTCCCTGCGGTACGGCCGCATTCCCGCTCCCGAGGTGTGGATCAAGAAGGACGATGAGATGGCCAAGGGCCTCGTCCCTATTCAAGTTCTGGAGGCCATCTCCGAGTGGATCGAAGAGGCCTTTCAATGAGCGGGCGGAGTCTTCCGAGTGAGCGGGCCCTTCTGTTCGGCAAGCCGCTGCCCTTGGTTGGAGTGCTCACCGAACCTCCCGAGGTCCCTGGGCCGAACGGGCTCCCCGCGGCGATCATACTGAACGCCGGCATGCTGCACAGAGTCGGCCCCAACCGACTTCACGTGAAAGCGGCGAGGAGGCTCGCTCGGGATGGATTCACGGCGCTCAGGTTCGATTTCTCCGGCATCGGCGACAGCCCGGCCCGGGAGAGCGACCTCCCGTTGGAGCGCCGCCGCGTCGACGAAGTAGGTGAAGCCATGGACTTCTTGTCGTCTTCCGGAAAGGCGGAGAAGTTCGTGCTCTTGGGCATATGCTCGGGGGCGGACGCGGCTTTCGATACCGCGTGCCATGACGATCGCGTCGTAGGCGCGGCTTTGATAAACGGGTTTCACCTGCATCATCGCGCGCCCGAAGAACTGATCGATTTGGCCAAGGAAGGCGTCCGCGATCGCTACTATCGGCGAAGTCTCTTGAGCCGCGACAGTTGGCGGAGATTTCTTAGCGGAAAGAGCGACTACCGCGCCGTAGGGCGCTTCGTGAGAGGGCAAGTCGGGCGCGGAAAGGGATCCGACGCGCAGGTTGCCCCGGAAGCCGGTACCGAGTCGGAATGGCGCTCGCTCGTCGAGCGCCCCGTGGATTCGCTGCTTGTCTATTCCGAAGGAAGCCTGGCGTTGGATACATACCGCCTCACTCTCGAGCGGACCGTTCCCGAGCTTTCTTCGACCGGCAGGCTTGCCGTTGAAGTGATCCGCAAGACCGACCACGTTTTCACGTTGCTCTGGAGCCAGGATCACCTTGTGAATCTGATATGTGAGTGGGCTCTCGCCGAGGAAAGAACGTGGATTTCATGGGGTGAACGGTAAATCGCCTAAGGATGAAAGGCGTCGAAAAGGAGCGCGTCCGCCGGAAAGATGATCGAGCTCAGAGACGTACATAAGACCTATCGGGTCATAAAGAGCCGCCCGGGACTGGGAGCTACTATCCGAAACTTGTTCGCTCCCAGTTACAGCTACGTGAAGGCCCTTCAAGGCGTCTCCTTCACCATCGGAGAGGGAGAGTTGGTGGGACTCATCGGCGAGAACGGGGCGGGGAAGTCGACGCTCGTCAAGATAGCCACCGGCATCCTGCATCCGAGCGGAGGAACGGTTCTTCTCGACGGAAAGAGCGTGCATGATCACCGGAAGGAATGCGCCTTGAAGTTCGGCGTCGCGTTCGGCCAGCGACGCGCTCTCTGGTGGCAGCTGTCGGCGAGGGAGAGCCTTCAGGCCCTCGGCCGGATCTACAGGGTGCCGTCTTCCGAGATCGCCGGACGGATCGAGCAGTTGGTCGAAGTGTTCGAGCTCGGGCGCTTCGTCGACATGCCCGTCCGCCAGATGTCGTTGGGACAGAGAATCCGGTGCGAGGTGGCGGGCGCCCTAGTGCATCGTCCGAAGATAGTCTACTTGGATGAGCCGACCATCGGGATGGATGTACTGGCCAAGATAAAGATGAGGGAGTACTTGAAGCGAATAAATAGGGAGGACGGAGTGTCCGTCTTGCTGACGAGCCACGACCTCTTCGACGTCGAGCGGCTTTGCGAGAGAGCGCTCATATTGGACGGGGGGAGGTTGATACTCGACGAGACTTTCGAAGCTCTCCGCGAGAAGTTCTGCGGCAGCAGGGTGCTGCGCCTCAATCTGGCATCGCCGATCGACGACGGGCGCTTGGACGGTATCGACGGCATCGAGGTGATGCCCGGAGAGGACCGCTGGAGATTGAAGATCTTATTCGACCCGGTCAAGAGGCCGGTCATGGGTTTGATTACGGAACTGGGGCGGAGGTTGGATATCGTCGATTTCATGGTCGAGGATTTGCCGATAGATGAGTTCGTGGCGGAGATCTACAGGACACGCGGTGAAAGATGAATCACTACCTGGCGTACAGCGCCGTTGCGATTAAAGAAGGCATAGCCTTCAGGGTGAATCTATTCACCTCCATGTTCGGAGGGCTATTCCAGCTCGTCTTGCTGACCTCGGTCTGGAGGGCGGTGTACCTGGGACAAGGCGACCTTGCCGGATACGACGAATCGGAGATGCTCTTCTACGTCGTGGTGGCGACGGCGATGGGAGTCGGCGGGCTTCTCTCGGTGGGACCGATCATTGGCCGGAGGAACGACACGGGCGACATCGTGATAGACATGGCCCGCCCGGTCTCCGTGCCCTGGTCTTACTTCTTCTCGACCTTGGGGGTGTACGCCCTTCGCTTCTGGATAAAGGGCATTCCGACGTTGATCATCGGCCTGATATTGATCGGGCGCGTTCCTCCCGTCAGTTTGCATCGCCTGGCGGCGTTCCTCCTCCTTCTGGCGGGCGGGAGTTTTCTTCACTTCTGTCTGAACCTCGGGGTAGCGAGCTTTGCCTTCAGGACCAGGTCCGCATACGGCATCAACATACTCTGGACGGCGGCAACGGCCTTCTTCGCCGGGTTGCTCGTGCCCATAGCTTTTTATCCGGAGGCGTTGCGGCAGGTCGTTGAGTGGACGCCTTTTCCGTCCGTGGCCTACGCGCCGATCAGGGTCTTGATGGGGGACGAGGCGGCGACGGGTGGGTTCGGCGCCCTGTACTCCGGGGTGCTCCGTTTCCCGTCGGTGCCCGCGGCGGTTCTTGAGCAGATCACCTGGATATTGATAGCGCTGCCTCTGGCGTTCCGAGTTTACAGGTGGAACGAGAAGAGCGTCGAGATTCAAGGGGGGTAAGTCTTGTTGCGATCCGCGGTCGAGGAGATCGGCCTCCTTTTCTTTCTCAACCGACTCGTGGTCAGACAGCACCTGCGACTGGTGGCCGACTGGTGGACGGCGGTCGTCGGGATGATCATCGAACAGGGAACGGCCATAGCGTTCTTGGGTGTCATATTCTATAGAATCGAGGCCATTCAGGGTTGGAGCCTGCGCGAGATGATATTCCTGCTCGGCCTTTTCGTGCTTTCCAAGCCGGTCTACCGGGTGTTCTTCCAAGGGGCAGCGTACGTATCCGAGATGGTGCTGAGCGGAAACTTGGATCAGTTTCTCGTGCGCCCCAGGAATCCGCTCGTGCTGATCGTGACGAGCGCGACGAACCCCGTCGCCACCGGCGACCTTGTTCTGGGCGCGGTTCTCGTCTCGTATGGAGCCGCGGGCGTAGACATAGAGTGGAGTGTATGGAGGGTGCTCTTTCTGTTGTCACTCGTAGTCTTCGGAAGCATGGTCTACGTCGGCGCTCTTCTTTTGAAGGGAGCGGTCTGTGTGCTCGCGGTCAGGGTCGAGGCCCTGAACACGCTCCTTCAGCAGTTCCAGCAGTATGCCAAGTACCCGATCAGCATCTATCATCCCCTCGTCAAAGTGGGCCTCGTGACGCTCTTGCCCTATGGGCTCGCCGCCTCTGTCCCGGCCGCCGTCTTTTTGGGGAAGGGAGGCGTGGCCTGGTACGCGTGGTTGGCGCCGCTCTTCTGCCTGATCTACGTGCTATTGGCGGGAGCGGTACTGCAATGGAGCTTGAGGTTTTACAAATCGACCGGTTCATAGGTGAGATTGCGCGTCAAGTGAGCGGTAGGTCTGATGGGGCAGACGTTACGGGGTGCCCGGTGGCGGCTCGGAGGGCTCCACATTTCGCCGCTAGGAAAGACTGCAAAAGGCGAGTTGCTTGTGTAGGCGACAGACGCCCTGACACGGATTAGGTTGGGTCGGCCCTCACCTCAACGGCGACGGAGATCGGTTTTTCAAAATGACGGACAACGACGCATATAGCGCACACCCCGAGGCCGCGGGAGAATCGTACCCGCTGTCGCCCATACAGGAAGGCTTGCTTTTCCACAGCCTCTACTCGGAGCACCCGGGGACCTATGTGACGCGGGTGGTCGGGACGCTGCGCGAGAAGATAGATCCGTCCGCTTTCGAGCGGGCCTGGCAATGCGTTCTGGACAGACACGATATCCTCAGGACGAGTTTCCACTGGCGCGATCCGGAGAACGTTCGCCAGATCGTCCACCCGCATGTGAAGCTGCCCTTCGAGACGCACGACTGGCGCGACACGCCCGAGGCGGAATGGCAAGGGCGGCTTGAAGCATATCTCGAGGCCGACCAGCGGCGCGGTTTCGATCCGAGCGAGCCGCCGCTCATGCGCCTGGCCTTGATCCGAATGGGCGATGACCGTTGGCGGTTCGTCTGGACATTTCACCATCTGCTGCACGACGGCACGTCTTTCCCGGTGATCCTGCGAGAGGTCTTTGAATTCCACGAGGCGTTCCTGCGCGGCGCTTCACCGCGATTGCCGCCTCCCAGACAGTATCGAGAGTACATCGACTGGCTGAGGCGGCGGGATCCGTCCCTTTCGCGTCCTTACTGGACGAAGAGGCTGAAAGGTCTGGTCGAGCCGTCGCTCCGGATAGCGGGCGAAGCCGTCACCGACGTGGTCAACCTTGAAGAACCCGCCGGGGTACGGCGGATTACGCTTTCCAAGGCCTCGACCTCGAAGCTCGAGAAGTTCGCCCGGCGACACGATCTCACCTTGAGCACGCTCGTGCAAGGAGCTTGGGGGATACTGCTCGGTCGCTACGGCGGCGGCGACGACGTCCTCTTCGGGTCCGTCAGGTCCTGTCGCCGATGGGCCGGTCCCGATGCCATGTCGATTGTGGGGCCGTACATCAATACCCTTCCGGTGAGGGTCGAAGTCTCACGGGGAGCGCGGGTCCTGCCGTGGCTCAACGGGCTGCGGTCCCAGTGGACCGATATGCGCGAGCACGAGCACGTTCCTCTCGCCAAGATACACGAATGGAGCGACGTCCCGATGGGAGCGCCCATGTTCACGAGCCTTGTGCTCTTCGAGCCCGCGCTGCTCGACACCATCATGCGTGAGGCCGGCGGGGCGTGGGAGCGGAGGCATTTCCGCGTCGTTCCGTGGAGTCACTATCCTCTCGCGGTGACCGCGTTCGGCGAGTCCGAGTTTCGTCTCACGATCCAATACAACCGAAGTCGGTTCAGCGAAGGCTTCATTGACCGGATGCTCGGGCACATGAAGGTCTTGCTTGAAGGACTTGTCGCTGATCCCGATCGTCCGGTCTCGGATGTGCCGATGTTGTCCGATTCGGAGCGTCGGATATTGACCGAGGAGTGGAGCGGGGAGGGTGTGGAGTACGAGCGGGGCGCGTGCGTTCACGAGTTGTTCGAGGAGTGTGCGTTGAGTTCTCCGGACGCGGTGGCGGTGGTGTGCGAGGGTGAGCATTTGACATACGGGGAGCTTGATCGCAGGGCCGATCGACTGAGTCTTGTATTGAGGGGCATGGGAGTGGGTCCGGAGGTGAGAGTCGGCATCTGCGTTGAGAGATCGGCGCGGATGGTGATGGGCTTGCTTGGGATACTGAAGGCGGGCGGTGCGTATGTGCCGTTGGACCCTGGATACCCGAGTGAGCGATTGAGGTTCATGTTGGAGGACGCGGGCGTAGGGGTGGTGGTGACGGAGAGTGGGTTGGAGGGGTTGCTGCCCGCGGATGGGTTG
>Ga0180434_10001587_pt1 | contig 32018 bp, 28 predicted proteins | sample SS_ome_7_FD_132453 | JGI IMG/M metagenome (GOLD analysis project Ga0180434, IMG submission 132453) | Hypersaline lake sediment archaeal communities from the Salton Sea, California, USA - SS_1_D_2 metaG | ecosystem: Environmental > Aquatic > Non-marine Saline and Alkaline > Hypersaline >... | reverse complement strand
TCTGGTTTCAACTTGGCCATATAACCTCCCTGTCAAATCAACTTTCTATGCACTCATATTGTACCAGACTTGATTTGATCGAGAAGGAGCAAATAACTTCACACCATTGGAAACTGCTGAAAAAATGAGCGAACCATGAGGTATGACTTTACGAGACTCGACAGCAGGCTATGAACTCACAAGTCTTTCTCCTTATTCGGCAATACACAGATGCTGAAAATCAGGGTGTCCCCAGTTCAAATCTGGGTCTCGGCATCTTGATAACCTTACCACTTAATGGAGACACAGTTATGGCACCTCAAAGCAGAGTTGCTACGATGGTAGACTAGGTCTTTGCTCCTGAGTGGCTTTCACTCGAACAGACGTGTTACTTGTCTGGGTACAATACTTCTACAATGCAAGAGATCATCCGAGACGGAGGCATTGACCTGGACGATACAGGAAGAGTGGAACGCGATAGCCTGTGGGACTTTCTAGAGAAAGAGATTTTATTGTCTTAATGGTGTGACTAACGCTTGCCAGAAAGTGCCCCGAGTCCGCAACCCACCTGTGTTACAGGTGGGTTTTGTTTTTATCGGCAATGGATTTTGGTTATCCATGTGTTATATGTTCCCCAGACCGGTCAAACTGGTCAGAAATACCCAACGGCTTCAAACCAAGGGGATCACGACCAAAGAGACAGCGAAATTGACAGGATATCACCCTGTGCATATCCGTCGTCTGCTCAGGGAATCCCACTGACCGCACCGACCGAGTTGACAAAAGCTTGTTCCGCCTGAGCTTCGATTGGCTCAAGCATGTATTGAAACGGGAGGTGCCCGTTGATGTCTACTTTTCTTTCCAATCCGCTCAATTTACTGAAAGTTTACGGTAGAAACTTCAAATCGGCGTCTTGACCCTATCTTTACTTGTGCTATACTAACGCAAACCCGGTAAGAGAAGGAGACTAGTCAATGGTAAGCAAAGACCTACTTGAAATTCTCCGCTGCCCCTACTGCGTCAGCGGCGAGACCCGCAAGCCCGGCGACGATCCGGGCCAACTGGAACTGATCCACGACTGCTGGCTCGTCTGCCAGGAGGCCGATTGTGACCGCAAGTACCCCATCCGCGACGAGATCCCCGTGATGTTGATCGAAGAAGGGGACAAGTGGACAGATGTGGCCGTCGAGGACCTGCCGGTTCCGCCGCCGGCCGAGTAGCCCGATGTTCCAGTGGTCGGTGATCCTGATGGCGGCGCTGGCCGTGCTGCTGCTGTTGGGCGGGCTGACGGCCTTGATCTTGCCCGACTCCCAGGAAGGCCCGCCGCTCTATCAATTCGACGAGCAGCACACGATCCGCACCTACGACGGGTTGGGGATCGGGTTGCTGGCGCTGGGATGTCTCATGGCCTGGGGCGCGGGCGCGGTGTGGCAGCGACGGATGTATGCCCCCTGAGAACGCCGGGACGTATGTGCTGATCCTGCATCTGCCATGTCCTGCAACCGTTGACGTCGGGCGATTGGGTCGCTTCCAATTCCCAGATGGCTGGTATGTCTACGTCGGTAGCGCCCGCGGACCCGGCGGATTGGCTGCCCGCGTCTCCCGACACCGGCGCTCGTCCAAACCCCGGCACTGGCACGTGGATTATCTGCGCGTTCACGCCCATCCAGTTGCCATTTGGTACGCTATCGGGGCTCAGAAACGGGAGTGCGCATGGGCCGAGATATTGTCCAGGCTCCCCGACGCTTCCATTCCCGCGCCTCGTTTCGGCGCTTCCGATTGTCGCTGCCCGGCTCACCTGATCCACTTTGACGCGCCGCCAGATCGATCACTTTTTGCCCGTGCCGTAGATGAAGCTGTTCTGGAGGAAAAGTTTGATGTCTGACGCACTTCAGGCGTTCCTGGACGCCATCGCCGCCGGAGACGATGCCCGCACCGAAAACGCCGCGCTTGCGCTGAACCCTCTGGGCGACGCGGCGCTGCCCCCGTTGCGCGACTTGTTGGCCGACGCCGACTCGGACCGCCGCTGGTGGGGTGCCCGCGCGCTGGCCGCCGTTGGCACCGCCCCCGCGGGCAAGCTACTCATCGCCGCGCTGGAGGACCCGGACCCCGATGTGCGGGCTTGTGTGGTGACGGGACTGGCAGCTTTGCAGCCTTCAGAGGCCGTTGAACCACTGGCCGCCCTCCTCTCCGATCCCTCCGCCTACGTCGCCCGGCTGGCCGCCGACGCGCTGGCGCGGCTTGGCCAGCCCGCCGTGGAAACCCTCATCGCCACTCTGGAGAAGGGGGACACCGCTGCGCGAGTGGGAGCCGCCCGTGCCCTCTGCGCCATCCGGGCCGAGGAAGCCATCCCGGCCCTCTGCGCCGCTCTCGACGATCCCAGCGCCGCCGTCACCCATTACGCCGAGGAGGCGTTGGAGCGGATGGGAGTGGGGATGGTGTTCTTTCAGCCGTGAGCGGCTTTACGGGCAACGGATGGGCAAAACCGGAACGCTATCCGGGTGACCATCGGCCAGCCATCGCTCCCCGGTCGCCAATTCCCACAATCCCAGCCTGACGGTGTACTCGCCTGGAGACACAGGATCAAAGTGGCGCACGTCGCGCACGACCTCGCCGGAATTCCACAGCCAGAAGGGAAGCATCCCCAGTAGCGGGTAACCATCGGCCTGCGCGACGAGCGCGCCATCAGGGCCGAGTAAGTGTGCGAACACAGTTACATCGGCCTTTACACTCGCCTCGGTCTGCCAGCAGGCGGTGAGATGTACCTGCCCGGTCTCGTCGCAAGTGCACGTCGCGTCCAGCAACGTCACGCGACCCCCAAAGCGAGCCAGCGACCCATCCAACGGAACAACCTCACCTACTGAGCCAGCCTCGATCAGGTGGATGCGTTCCTCCTCGTAGTGTGCCAGGTAGATGGCGTGCGTCTGGCGGGCCGCAGCCGCCAATTCCTCCCAGCCGACCGTCTGGCCAAAGAGTTCATAGTCGTAGCCCGCCGGTTGCTCCGTCGCCACGATACCAAAGGCGATGGCCTCGGCTGCGTCGTGGATGCCCGCGTGAACGTAGACGAGTTCCTCGGCGGTTACACGCGAGGGCAGGGGAGTGATACCCTCGAACCCCAAGGGATAGACGCGACCGCGCGGCGCGATCCGCCTGGGCAAGTTGACGAACAACGAAGGCTGTTCGCGGGCAGCGGCTTTTGCGGCGTCCCAGATACTCTCGCCCGCCATCCGGTAGAACTGCATCCCGTCGCGGACGAAAAGAACCGCCGGGGTCAGCAGGACCGTCAGGGCGATCACGATCGGGACCACGCGCCAGGAGGAAAGCCATCGGGCGATCCAGGCGCTCGTGGCCGCCGTCCACACCAGAGCGACGCCCGTCGCCGTCATGTAGAGGAAACGTGGAGCCAGCGCAAACCAGTCGGCCTTCATCGAGATCACCGGGGGCAAAGCAAAGAGCGCGAACCAGCATGCTCCCAGCCAGAACACATCCCGGTTCCACCGCAGCGCGCCCCACGTCAGCAGCGCCAGCGTTGGAAGGGCCACGATCCACAGCGCGAGTTCGGGGGCGAGTCCCAGCCACACGGCTAAGCGTTGGGCCAGCGGCGCGGTGGGGTAGATCAGGCCTTGCGCCAGATAGCCCACGTTGCGCCACAGATCGGTTGGATTGAGGCCAAAGCCGGTGACGCCAGCGCCACGCATACCGCGCCAGATCGCAAATATGCTCAAGAACAAGCCGACGAAGGCCAGCGGCCACCACGAGCGCCGTTTCCAGCGGCGTTGCAGCCATCCCACCCCCTCCGCCAGCAACACCAGAGGTCCGACCAGCATACCGCTCTCATAATGGAACGGAGCCAGCGCGGCGAGCAGGAGCGCCAGCCCGATCCAGCGCGTCCCGTGCCCCTGGCGGCCCCGGTCGTAAGCCAGCAGAGCGCCAGCCGCCATACCGCTGACCACGGGGTTGTACAGCGCGCCCGGCCAGGCGACGGCCTGGCGTGAGAAAGGGAAAATGGTGAACAGAGTTGTGGCGAGAGCAGCAGAGAGCGCCTGATCCTGGCGAGTGGCAGTGGAGCGCGTCCAGGTCGCAGCCAGCAGACCAGTGAGCCAGGAGGCGACGAAATGGGCGATCAAGTTAAGCAGATGCAGCCCTGCCGGGTCGAGTCCACCGACGAGCATGCCCCACAAACGCCAGAGCGTGTACCACAGAGGACGATAGTAGCCGTAGGGACTGGGGCTGGTCCACAACTCGCGCCACGAGATCGACTCCAACCAGGGAATCTGCACCAGATCGTCGGAAAAGAGCGGCAGCGCGAGCGCGTCCCCGTACAGTAAGCTCGTGAGCGCCAGCGCGACGAAGGCGGAGGCGACGGCGGGATGAATCAGCGGACGCAGTAAGGATTTCATCGCGCCGTAGTGTAACACAGAGACCAAAGAACGGCAAGAGCCGCGTCGAGCAGTCGAGCTCGACAAAAGCGTAAGATAGTCGTAGGGCAATCGCCTGATGATCGTAATTGAGCCTGACGAAGAATGTGCTATAATGTCGCGGCGTGTGTTGACATTGAGTCATTGGAATCATGAGATGGACACAGAATGGAGAGCAGAAAAACTGGAGACTTGAATGAATCAACATACCGCACATCTTTCAGGGCAGGCGATCATCTTTGATCTGGATGGCCTGATGGCGGACAGCGAACCGCTGGCCGAGTGGTCCTGGAACCAGGTGCTGACTCGCTACGGGCATCAGATGGACAAGCAGACGTTTCGCGATGTTCTGGGGATGCGGGTGGCCGACTCTTCGCGCTTCATCTGTGAGCGATTCCGACTCCCCATCAGCGCCGAGGAAGCGATGGCTGAACGGGATCAGTTATTCCTGGAAGCGGTCCCCACTCGCCTCCAGGCCCGCCCCGGCCTCTATTCCTTGCTGGATGAATTGGTCGCCCGCGATCTTCCATTGGGGGTCGCCACCTCCGGCCACCGTCGGTACGTGAAACTGGCGCTGCAAACCCTGGAGCTGGAATCTCGCTTTCAGGCGATTGCCCGGGGAGACGAGGTAGAACGAGGAAAACCCGCCCCCGACGTCTTCCTGCTGGCGGCGGAGCGGTTGGGCGTCTCTCCCGACCGTTGCCTGGCGCTGGAGGATGCCCCGCTGGGGGTCGAGTCCGCCGTCACGGCGGGGATGGTCTGCCTGGCCGTGCCGAACGAGAGGACCCCGCCGCCCCACTTTTCCAGCGCCTACTGCATCTTTCCCTCGTTGAACGAGGTCAGAGAGGCGCTAGGCGATCTACTGAACGTCCAGTACGTGCGCTACACCGCTGCCGGAGGCGTCGTCTCGTGCGATGGCCGCGTGCTGGCGCTGCGCCGGCCCAGCCGGCGCCAGGTGCGGCTGCCCAAAGGACACATCGAACCAGGCGAGAGCGCGCAAGAGACGGCGCTGCGCGAAACTCGCGAGGAGAGCGGCTACGCCGAACTGATCCTGAAAACCGACCTGGGTACTCAGGTGGTCCGGTTCGCTCACGCGGATCGGCAGGTCGTGCGCACCGAACGGTATTTTTTGATGACCCTCGTGGACCGGGCCTTCGAGCCTGCTCAGCCTGGAGAAGAGGAATTTGAGCCTGTCTGGCTCACCTGGAACGAAGCGTTGGCGGCCCTGACTTTTGAAGCAGAGAAAGAATGGGTGCGGCGGGCGCAGCTTGCCCTGAGCAACGGCAAAGAAAAAACTTGGGAGGTAAAACCATGATCGCACTTTCTAGCGGTTCGCTTTACAACTATGGTACGGCCCGCGTCTTTGAACTGGCGGCCCAGGCCGGCTACGATGGGATGGAGGTGTTGGTGGATCAACGCTGGGACACCCGCCACCCGGCCTACCTGCGGCGGCTTTCCGACGACTATGGGTTGCCCATCTTGGCCGTGCACAATCCCTTTGTCTTTGGCGTGGCCGGCTGGCCCGACGATCAATTGGGCCGGCTCCAACGCACGGTGGCGTTAGCTCAGGAGCTTGGCGTGCCGACAGTCGTGACCCATCTGCCGTTCCGCTTCCACGCCATCATGGGCCACTGGCACGCCTATCGGATGCGCCCCTTCCGCCTGCTGGCGCCGATCCCGCGTCGCGAGCCTTACTACCATTTTCTGCGCAACGGCCTGGCAGAATTCGAGGCCGAGGCGGGCATTACGATTGCCGTCGAGAATATGCCCTGCCACCGGTTGCTGGGGAGCAAGGTCAGTTATTACGCCCTCAACAGCGCCGACGAACTGGAGCAATTCCCACACCTGACGCTCGACACGACCCACGTGGGAACCTGGGAGGGAGATCTGTTGGCGATCTATGAGCAACTGCGAGAGCGGGTGGCCCACGTGCATCTCTCGAACTTTGACGGTCGGGAGCATCGCTCGCCGCCAGATGGCCGCCTGCCGCTGGGAGAACTGTTGCACCGGCTGGCCCGCGATGGCTACCCCGGCGTCATCACCGTCGAGAGCCACCCCGATGCCCTGGACGCCGACGACGAGGCGAAATGCCTGGCGGCGCTTCGCCGGGCGCTGGCGTTCTGTCGCCAGCACTTCACCGTCGAGGATCAGTCCCCTAAACTGGCGTAATACTCAAACGCGCCGTCTCGCACGATGTCCAGCACGATCGGCTTGTCCACCACATCGCCGCTTTCCTGGAAGGTGTGCGAACCCGTGACGCCAGGCCAGTTCTGGATCGAGCGCAGCGCCCCCGCCACTTCCTCCGGGACGGTGGTGCCAGCCGTCTCCATCGCGTGAGCCAGCAAATAGACCGCGTCGTACCCCTGCGCCGCCCAGACGTCGGGCGGAACGGAGTACCGCTCCTGAAAGTCGGCCTTGAATCGCCGCACCTCGGGCCGGGGGTCGTCGGGGTGGAAATACGTGGCGGTCATCACCCCCTCGGCCGCCTCTCCGGCGATCTCCCAGAGCGCCTCGGTCGCCAACCCCTCGCCCCCCAGGATCGGCTGAGCGATCCCCTGTGCCCGGGCCTGGTCGACAAAGTAAGCGGTCTCTGGATTCGTTCCGGCGACAAAGACGGCCTCGAAATCCAACTCGTTCCAGTGGGTCAGAAGCGGAGCGAAATCGTTCGCGCCGTCCGGGTACGACACCCGATCGACGATCGTGATGCCCTCCTTCCCGGCCTGCATTTCAAATACGTTGCCCAACCCACGGCCATAGGCGTCCTTTGCGGATACGATCATCATTCGCTGATATCCCTGGCTGGCCGCGAAACTTGCCAACTGTGGCCCGACCTGTTTGTTCGAGGGACTGGTTCGGAACACCAGCCGGAAGCCTTGCTCGGTCAGCTTGGGGCTGGTCGCCGCCGGGCAGATCATCAAAAGCCCCGCGAACTCGTAGGTGGCCGAGGCGGAGATCGCCATATCCGAGCCCCAATGTCCGATCACCGCGACCATGTCCGGGTTGCTGGCAAACTGCTGGGCGACGAGCTTGGCCTGGGTCGGCGACGATTCGTCATATTTTTGGATCACCTGCACCTGCCGGCTCAGTATCCCGCCGGCTCCATTGATCTCCTCGACGGCCATCCAGATTCCCTTCCACATCCAGCCGTCGGGGTCCGCCGCGACGCCGATGAGGATGTCGCCCTCGGAACGCGCGGCCCGGTAAGCGCGTTCCGAGGCCACCGTGCGCTCGCTCCCACACGCGCTGACGAACAACAGGATGAATGACGCAAGATATAAGAGCCTGTATCTGAACATGTTCTCTCCAAACAAATAAAACGTGCTTCACACTTCACGCAAGCTGCCGTTGAGCCAATTCCGCGAACAGTCCCTCTTGCCCCATCAGTTCCTCGTACGTGCCGCTTTGGACGAGCTGGCCGTCGTCCATGACGAAAATGCGGTCGGCGTTGACGATGGTGCTGAGCCGATGGGCGATCACGACCCGGGTCGCTTGCAGGCGCTCCAGGCTCTCGCCGACGAGGGCCTGGGTCCGATTGTCCAGCGCGCTGGTGGCCTCGTCGAAGAAGAGGACGCGGGGCTTGTTGACGATGGCGCGGGCGATGAGCAACCGCTGCCGCTGCCCGCCCGACAGCGCGCCGCCCCCCTCGCTGAGCACCGTGTGCATCCCCATCGGCATCTGCTCGATGTCCTCGCCGAGGCCGACCCGTCGCGCAGCCTCCCAGGCGTCGTCTATCGTCAGGGATGACGAGCCGACGATGTTGGTAAAGATGTCCCCCGCGATCAACTGACCGTTCTGGAGCACCACGCCGAGTTGATGCCGCAGCTTTTCCACGTCCAGCCCGGCGAGGTCCTGGCCATCGTAATAGATCGCGCCCGCCAGCGGCGTCTCAAAGCCGAGCAGCAACCGCATCAGGGTCGATTTGCCGCAGCCCGATGGGCCGACGATGGCCGCAAATTCTCCCGCTTCGATGTGCAGCGACACGTCCTTCAACACGAGTGGCTCGTTCTCCCGGTACCGAAAGACCACGTGACTGATCTCGATCTCGCCGGTCAGATCGCCGGGGTCGGATTTGGCCGGGTCGACCTCTGGCAGGGTTTGCAGGATCGGTTGGGCGCGCTCGTAGATGGGGACGACGTTGAGCGTCGAGATAAAGGCCGAGCTGACGGCCAGGCTGGCGACGAGGAACTGGCTAAAGGCCGCGGTAAAGGCCAGAAAATCGCCGGTGGATAGTCCCGCCCGGCTCTCGCTGGCGAAGGCGATCATCGCAAAGATCGCCATCAGGGTCAGGACGGGATAGACCGAGTTGAAAACCGAGAGGTTGTTCGCCACGCTCCTGGCCTTGAAGGCGACCTTTTTCTGGGCGCTGAACTCCCTGGCCCACAGGGCAAAGGCCCGATCTTCGACGCCCGCCACCCGCAGCTTGGCGATGCCGCTGACGAATTGCAGGATCATGCCCGAGATCCGCCCCTGGAGATCGGCCAGGCTCCTTTGATGCCGCATCTGAAGCACCCCGGCCACGAGGGTGGCCGCGATAGAGATCATGGCCAGCCCGGTAGCCGCCCAGGCCAGCCCGGCGTCGTAGTAAAAGAGCAGGCCAAAGCTGAATATCGAAAAGACGCCCGCCAGGATCGACGAAATGGCGGTTCCCGACAGAGTGCGCCGGATCACGTCAACTCCCATCGCCCGCTCCGCCAGATCCCCCGACGAGTAGCGGCGGAAGAAGGAAACGGGCAGGCGCAGCAGTCGATCCCAGACGGCAGCCAGGATGGAACTGTCCCATCGCCCTTCCAGGCGCAGCACGGCGATGTTCTGAGCGATCTGGAACAGGCTGGCCGCCAGAATGCTGACGAACAGCGCCAGCCCGACTTGCAGGAGTTGCCCCCGCTCCGCGCCGGGGATGACGCTGTCGAAGAGGACGCCGGTCGCCAGCGGGATCGCCATCCCCAGCACGCCAGCGGCGACCCCCATAAGGGCGACCATCCGCAGGTCGCTCTTGCCGCCCCGGAAACCAAACCGGATCAGATCCAGGACGGTGAGGGACCGTTCGGGAAAGGGCCGGTAAAAGACGTGGGCCAGAGGAGCGAGCGACGCGGCCACCTCAGGGGTTACCGGCGTCCGAGTCTGCGCGACCGGATCGACCAGCTCGTAACTGTGGGGGCATAGTCCCGTAAGGGCCAACGCCCCTGCGGGAGAGGTCGGCAGGAGCGCTACCGGCTGACCATCTTCCCGATAGGCGAGCAAAGGGCCGTTGTCGGCGCGCCACCATTCTCCCCGGAGCGCCACCTGGCGGACGCGAATTCTGGAAGCCCTGGCGATGTTCTTGAGCGGATCCCCTTTGGCGTCGGGGGGCGCCTGGATCGTCAGGCCGAGGTTCTGTCCCACCAGGCGGCAGGCCACCAGCAACGGGTCCGCCCCTCCATCCTCCACGCTTGCGAGCGGGAAGGTCGATTCAGGCTCCAGAATGGCGGCGAGGTGGGAGAACGCGCTCTCCACCGCCCGTCGTTCCGCCTGTGCCTTGGCCTCCAGATGTTCCTGCTCGGCCTGCTCCGCCTGAGCCGCGCTCAACGCGATGCAGTCGAGCGCCAATTTATGGAAGCGATCCAGGCCGGACCAGGCCGGATCTTGCTGGATGAACGTCTCGGTATTCACCACGCCGAGTTTGCTCCGGCTGACCGTCTGTAGCCAGGCGCGGTTTGTGATGGGAAAGTAACCGTCCCCGGTCACGGGCAGCCCCGGCAGGCCCATCCATTGCGAGCTTCCCTCCAGATGTCTGACCCAGAGGACGGTTTTCCGGGCATGGGCCGTCTGGCCTTCCTCCAGAGCCACTGCTTCGACCGGCTCCAACTGTTCGCTTCCCCTGGGAGGCAGGCCTTGAGCGAGGGCCGAGGAGAGCTTGAGGATCCAGCCATCCATCAGGGCAGCCACCTCCCCCGGTGGTTCGCGATCCAGCCTCGAACGGTCCACCCGCACGAGCTGGGTCTCCGGCCCTCCGACCGCCAGGAGCGCCGCCCTTCGACTTTGCTCAGGGCAGGCCCTTCGGTCGTCGCAATCCATCCCGAAAGCGGCCTGGCCGGACTCGACGCGAAAGAGATGGCGGCGAACCCCGGCCACCTCGCCGCGCTCGACCGGAACCGCAAAGACGTCCACCCTTCCCGCATAGACCACCCAGATCGTCCGGCGGTCGTCCAGCAGGATCGGTTCTCGACGGTCGGCGCGGATCAGCCGGCCCAGCTTGTACCGCAGCTTGAGCAGAAAGAGTTCTTCGGGAGCCTGGGTCTCTGCCATCAGTACAGATACTCCAACGGGTGCTTTTTCCTCTCCGGGGCCTCTGCCGGACGCAAAGCGTCCGCCTCGATCAGATTGGTGTAGGCGCCATCCCGCACCCGGATCAGTTCCTCGTGCGTGCCGCGCTGGACCACCTTGCCCCGCTCGAGCACGATGATCTCGTCGCAATCCCGGATCGTGCTCAACCGATGGGCGACGATCAGGCAGGTGCAGCCCCGACGGCGCAGGTTATCGTCGATCCGCTTTTCCGTCTGGGTATCCAGCGCGCTGGTCGCCTCGTCCAGCACCAGGATCGTCGGGTTGCCCACCAGGGCGCGGGCGATCTCTAACCGCTGGCGCTGCCCGCCGCTAAAGTTGCGCCCTCCTTCCTCCACCAGGTAGTCGTAACCGGCGGCCTTGGCCGAGATCTCTTCGTGGATCAGCCCGTCTCGGGCCGCCTGGAGGACGTTCGCCTCGGGAGCGGTCGCGTCCCACAGCGTCAGGTTCTCCCGGATGGAGCCTTCAAAGAGAAAGATCTCCTGATCAACCAGTCCTAGCGAGCCGGTGAGCACGTCGCGGGGGATCTGGTGGCGGGGCTTGCCGTCGAAGAGGATCTCGCCAGACCAGGGTTCGTACAGCCCGGACACCAGTTTCGCGACGGTGGATTTTCCGCTCCCCGTCCTGCCGACCAGAGCGACGCGCTCTCCCGGCTTCAAGCTCAGCGTAAAGTCCTCGATCAAAGGCGGCTCGAGCGGGTTGTAGCCAAAGGTCAGGTGGCACAGCTCCACGCGGCCCGACAGCTTGATGGTCGCATCCGGATCGGGAATCAGCCGGTCCACCTGGGGGTCGGGGTCGTGGCGGAGCACGTCGTCCAGCCGGTTCATATCCCCCTCGACCTCTTGCAACGCGCCGCCCAGCCTGACCAACTGGTTGATGGGGGTCAAGAAACTCGCCATCAGCGTCTGGAAGGCGACCAACTCGCCGATGCTCAGGCGGCCATCCATGATCCGCAATCCCCCGATGACCAGGATCGCCAGCGTGTTCAGCCCGTTCAGAAAAGGCGGCAGCACCGCCAGCGCCTGGGAGAACACGCCCAACTGCTGCTCCACGTTCACCATCTTGGCGTGGTAGCCGGACCAGCGGGCGAAAAAATCGGATTCCCGCCCGGTTGCCTTCAGCGTCTCGATGATCTGCAAGCCGCTCATGGCGGTTCCCATCAGCTTGCCCCCCTCCTGGAGGAGCTGTTGATGGCCGTCCACGCGCTTGCGAGAGACGTACCTCAGGCCAATCAGGTTCAAGGCGGCGATGAAAATGCCGATCAAGGTCAGGACGACGTCGTATTGGAACATCAGGATGGCGTAAAAGACGACCAGTACCGCGCCGATGGCGGCGGCGGCCAGATCGCCCGACAGTAACAGAGCCACCCGGTCGTTGATGGCCACCCGAGCGCCGATCTCGCCGCCGTACCGCTGGGTGAAGAACTCGACGGGCAGGCGCAGGACGTGCCAAAAGAACTGGCTCGACGTGGTCAGGGAGAGCTTTGTCTCTAGTCGCAGGAGGTAATGCGCTTGCAGCCAGGTCAGGCCGGCCCGCAGACCGGCGGTCAGCGCCATGCCCAGGAGCAGGGGGGCGACCCAGCTCCTCAATCCCTCCACCAGGTACTCGTCCACAAAGATTCGGCTGAACGTCGGGATGATCAGCCCCGGAACCACCAGCGCCAGCCCCGCCAGCATCACGTAAACCAGCCCGCCCTCCGACCCGACCAGTCGTTTTCTCAGCGCCTCGACCAGACTTGGCTTTTCCCCGCCCTTTTCAAAGTCCGGTCCCGCTTCAAAGGTCAGGACCACGCCGGTGAAGGATTGGTCGAACTCCTCGGCAGAGATCACTCTCGGCCCGGCGGCGGGATCGTTCAAATAGACCCGGTCCCTGCCAAACCCCTCCACGACCACAAAGTGGTTGAAATTCCAAAAGACGATCATCGGCAGGGGGAGGGAGCGGAGCGATTCCGGTTCCTTCTTGAATCCCCTGGCCTCGAGACCATACTGGCGGGCCGCCTTGACGACGTTGCTCGCTTTGCTGCCGTCCCGCGAGACGCCGCAGGCGACGCGCAGCTCCTCCAGGGAGACGAACCGGCCATAATAGCCCAGCACGATAGCGAGCGCCGCCGCGCCGCACTCCACAGCCTCCATCTGCAGCACGGTCGGCGTTCGGACGCGCCGCACGGGTCGGAGTGTTTCTTGCAGACGGAGGTATAGTTTTTTGAGAGCGGGAGTTGTCATCTAGGGACTCGTAACTTTCTCCAGTATAGTTTGGCAGAAATCACTTCTGTGCAATGGTTATCAGCCGATCACTCGTCTGCTTCTCATATGGCTCAAGATGATAGCTTCCATAGAATTCTATCGTCTCGAAACCGCTTGCTTTCAGCAGCTTCTCCTGGTCATCCCTTAAATAGATCCGGCTGTACTCCACACTCCATACCTCGAAATCGCGGACCTTGTCCGTGTGATGGATGTCCAGAATATTGTACCTCGCCGCTTCGCCCATGTAGTCGATCACAAACAAACGGGTGAAATCTCTCTCATTGACTGCAAGGATGAACCTCGGCTTCTCCTGCCACTGTTTGTCCGTCGTTCCCTGGGTCAACACCAGTATGCCGCCTTCTCGCAGAACCCCTCGCATGCTCTCGAAAGCACAGATCGCCTCCGCTTCGGTGGGCATATGCAGGATCGAACTCGACAAACACATCACGGCGTCAAACTGTCTGTCAAAGTAGTGCGGCAGTTCGCGGTAGTCCGCCTTGTGTAAGGGGATTTCCACACCATACTCGGCCAGGTTCTTTCGGGCCTGGGCGAGCATGGCATCCGAGATATCCGACCCAATGACCTCACAGTCGAGCGAGTGAAACAAGGGAAGATGCTGTCCCGTGCCGCAGGCGCAGTCCAATACCCTCTGTACCTGATACTCCACAAAAAGTTGGCGAAAGAAACCGGTCATCACAGCATCGTACTTGCCGAATTCGCCATGAAACCGATCGTACCTCGCGGCGATACCCTCGTACAGATCCTGAGGCATTGTCATTCTCCTCGATGGGCGCGCCTAACCCGGTTCGCTGGCCAATCGCTTGAGGATGCGGTTGAAACGCTGCCCGGCGAGGTATACCTTGTCCATCACGTTCGAGTCGAGCTCATCCTCTTCCCGCTCCTCCTCGCGGAACAGTTGCCGCTCCTCGCCGTAGCCGAACTGAGCCACCGTGTCGCGCAGGCGATAGGCCAGAAAGACGGCCAGCGCCCGGTAGAACCGCGCCGCAAACCCCTCGTCGGATTGCAGCTTGGCGTTCAGCACGTCGCGCGGGATAGCGAGCAGCAGCGCGTTTTTTGTTACCCTGACTGTCGCGGACGGCGGCCGCAGGTCCACGAAGGAGACCTCGCCGACGACCTCGCCGGCGCCCAGCCGCGCCAGTTCGTGCCCCTGCTCTCCCACCGATACCACGAGCTGCCCTTCGAGCAAGATATACAGTGCCTCGATCTCGCCGCCCTCTTGAATGAGCACCGCACCGGCATCCCGCCGCTCCCGTCGCCCGTGGGCGATCATCCACTCCACGTCCGAGTCGCTCAGCTCGCCCAGGATATACAACACTTTTCTCATTTGCCTGTTTCCTTTACCCGGATGTAGGTCGGATTTGCTATCCGACCACGCGGCGGTTAGCGTGTGCCGACCGCCCTACTTGAATGCAGGCAACACCAGGCTGAGAGGCCGCTGCTCGCGAACCTCGATCCAGGCCGTGCAGAACGTGCCGCTGTCGATCTGCACGGGGGGGCCTGACGACGACGACCAGGCATAGCCGCTGGGCGTCTCTGCGTCGAGGATCAGATCTACGTGCACCTCGATCAGCGCGCCCCCCACCGAAAGGACCTGCACCAACTCCTCGCTGCCCAGCACGCGGAACATGCCTTGGCGGGTCGCCGGGACCTCGCCCACCGAGACCACCTGGCCCAGGATAAAGCCAAACTCCTCCCGCTTGACCGTCGAGGGGGATAGCTGCACGTCCATGCCGGGGCGAATTTGCTTTCCCTCGGCGGTGGGGACATAGATCACGGCTTCGAGGTTCCCCGGCCCCTCGCCGCCGGCCTCGACGCTCAAGATGGGCGTGCCTCGCTCGACCAGGCTGCCGTCGTCCACCTTGATCTCCACGATGTGCCCCGCGTACGGGCTGACGACCTTGGTGTTCACGGGCTGATCGGGTTCCGAGATCCGGGCCACGACCTGGCCCGCCTGGACGACGTCCCCAACGCCAAAGTAAATGTCCACGATCTGCCCAGAGGCCAGGGACACGACGTCGTTGACGCCCCCGCGTGCCAGCAGGATGCCCTGCCCGACAACCCGGGTGGGGATACTGCCGAATACCCCCCACAGGATCGCTGCCAGCAGCAGAAGCCCCAGGGCAAGCAGGATCGTCCAGCCCATGGGCTGGACGATCCGCATCAACTGATCCAATTGTTCTGGAGATGATAAACGCTCCAGGGCGGCCTGGCGAAAGATAGGTTTCCTTTTCACCACCAACTCCTCACGCAAGTGGTTCAATAGATAACACGCCATAGAAACTGCTCGGGAATATTCTAGCACAGTTTAGGCCTCTTGTCATGTCCATACCTGGTGAGTAACGTTCGTCAACCTCGGAGGATTGCGAAGCCAAAGGTTCTGTTTACCGCGAAAGAAAGGTTGGAGAATTTGGGGGACTTTCGGGAACGGGCATTTCCGGAGTTGGTCGTTTGCGATCCTGGAGACATCTCTTATGCCCGTCTGATTGAAAAAGGCATGTCGGAGTTTCAGGCGGTCGAACGGGACCGGTATCGTTCCAAGAGAAGATCACCAGATCGCTCCCGTTGTCAGGGCCATCGCCACTAATGGAACGTATTCGCACGTCCAGGTCACATCCAGATTTGCCAGTGTCTCCCGATAGGTGATGCACAGTCAAGCCCAGATCACTCAACGGGCGTGGGAGACGGCAGGCTGGATATTTCGACCTGCAATACAGGCGGAGAGACGTTCCGGGCAACGATCTTGTCCAGCGCGATCACCTCCGGCTCGACCTGATGCACGCCCGGCGGCAGATCGAACAGGTCGAGCACCACACGCACCTCGTCGGCCTCCAGCGACTCCAGCCGGGGCAACGGGCCGTTCAGGATGACCTCCACCGGTTCCAGCGACGTGGTAACCGTGAGGCCTGGCGCCAGGCCCATCAGTTCCGGCACACTCTCTACCGTCAAGCTGCTCTGTATGGCCTCGATCGCGATCTCGACCTCCAACGACTCGTGGCCGGGAACGAGCGTGACGTTCGGCGGCAGGTTCAGGGCCGGCCTGACGACGACGTCCTCTTGAGCTTCCTCCACGTCTATCGGCTCGGTCTCGACGTAGCCCGGAAGAGCGGCCGTGGCCTCTGGCGCGCCAAAGAGTGTGACGACGGGCGGGTCGACCGAGATGTCCACAATGTGATAACCGGGCGCGACCTGTCCCTCGAGGACGACCTTGACCGCCATCGGTCGGTAGTAGCCAGAAAGCTCGACGGGCACGCGAACCTCCACCCTCTCGGGCGCCAAGGCGACGTGAGGGACCCGCTGACCCTCCGCGTCGAGCGGGCTGAGGTATGGACGCCTCTCGACGTCGGCGTCGGCGCTCCGCACCGAGACCGTACCTGCCACCTCGGCGACCTGAGCGACGTAGGAACGGGGCCCGCTCACCGTAGCCTGGCGCGGCTCCACCACCGGCGATTGTTTCAAATAGCCCAACGCAGGTTCCCCCTCGACCTGGATGCTGACGTCCATCACGCGCTCCGTATACCGGTCCAGTTCCAGCGCGATCCGCTCAGGCTCGACGGCGACGATCCGCGCCGGTTCTTTATCCAAAGCGATCTGGACAGGCGGCTGATGGGCGCCAGGCCCCAGGCCCGCCAGGTCGACCGTGGCGGTAAAGTCATCCAGCGTTAGAGCGCGCCACACGGACTGGGGCGCGCGGACCGTCACCTGCGCGCGCTCGTCCACGTCTCCCACAATGACCATGTCCTCCGGCAATTCTGAAAGGGCGATCGGCACGCTCTGGGGATAGCGTTGCTCGACGGTCGGATCGCGCTCCTCCAACGCCACAGCCCAGGCCAGCGCTGCCAGAATCAAGGTCAAGAACATCAGCGACGCATTTCGCACGATCCACCACAGCACCGTCCTCGGCTTGAGACTACCCACTATGCCCTGCACCCAGGCCCGCCAACGCGGTCGCGCTCGCTCCCACAAGGGCTGGTAGAGGGATACCAAGCGCTTCTTCAGCCGCTCGGCATCCAGGTCACGTACAAGCCCCCCATCGTAGGCCAGGGACATGGTGCCTCGCTCCTCCGAGACGACGATCACGATAGCATCGCTTTCCTCCGTCATCCCAATGGCGGCCCGATGGCGCAGCCCCAACTTCCGATCGGACAGTGGGATATTGGAAAGAGGGAGCACACAACCGGCGGCTATCAGCTTTCCCTCTCGCAGGATGGCCGCCCCATCGTGCAGCGGAGTGTGGGGATCAAAAATAGTCGCCAGGAGATCGGCGGTGACGTCGGCGTGCAGGGGAACGCCGGTCTCGGCGATCTCTTGCAGGCCGGTCTCGCGCTCCAGGATGATGAGCGCCCCGTGACGGCGCTCGGCCAGGGTCTGGCTGGCACGCACGACGTCGTCCAGGACCTGTTCCAGCTCGGCTCGCTCCTTGCTCACCTGCTGGAGCAGCGAGCCTGTCCGACCGAGCCTTTCCAACGTCCGCCGCAGTTCCTGCTGAAAGATAACGGGAACCGCCACCAGCAACGCCGGCAGGGCGCGCTGAACCAGCCAGCCAAACGCCGGCAGGCGGATCAGGCCGGTCAGGGGGATGAGGATGATGACGAGGATAACGATGCCCCGCAGCAGGGGCGCGGCGCGGGTTCCCCGCACCAGGTACAGGATCGAAAAGAACAGGATGGCGACGAGCAAGATATCGAGAGCACCGAGAGGATCGAGACGCTGCGCGTACCACAGCAACTCGGCTACCATCCACCTTCCCACTCGACGGTCAGACACTCAAAAAGGCCCACGCGAAAACGAACGGCGTTGCCATCGCGGATTCGCTCGCACTCCCCAACCGTCCGCCCATCGGCGTCTATGGTCCGGGGCAGCCGACTCACGCCGTGAAGGACGACCTCGAACTCGCTGTAGCCAGGTTCGTACCGCCCCTCGGTCCGGCGGCGCAGCTCGAGGCGCGCGGGCGGAGCGGCGGCAGCGGCGAGGGTGAGGTGGGTCAGCCGATACACGCCGTCTCGAAAGCGCCAGGTGTGGCCGTCGTCCTCGTACAGCTCGCTGGCGCCGTCGCCCGGATAGACGTGCAGCGCCAGTATGTCGGCCTGCTTCTCGCCGACGTACTGCATCACAGGTCCCATCGGCACGACCGACCCCGCCCGCACAAAGAGCGGCAACCGCTCCAGCGGGGCCTCCGCCTCGACGCGAGTCAGACCGACGAACGGTTCATCGGTCCAAAAGTCATACCAGATCCCCTTCGGCAGGTAGACGGAGCGGTTCGTGCCCTCACACTCGACGACGGGCGCGACCAGGAAAGCGTCGCCGCACATGAACTGATCGTCCAGCGTGTGGGTGAAGAGATCGTCCTGGAAGGCCAGCAGCAAGGGGCGCACGATGGGCGAGCCGGTCTGCGCGCACTGCCAGAAGGCGGTATAGAGATAGGGCAGCAGCCGGTAGCGCAGCTCGATGTAGCGTCGGTTGATGGACAGGTACGGCTCTCCCCAGCTCCAGGGTTCCTGATCGGGGCTGTGGACGAAGGTGTGGGCGCGCAAAAACGGCAAAAAGACGCCCATCTGGAGCCAGCGGGTGAACAGCTCGCCCGTGGCAAAGCGGGAATAGCCGCCAATGTCGGGGCCGGTGTGGGCCAGGCCGCTCAACCCCAGGTTCATCAACATGGGCATCGAAAGCCACAGGTTGGGCCAGTCGGAGCGGTTGTCGCCGGTCCAACTCATGGCGTACCGCTGCACGCCCGCCCAGCCGGAGCGGGTGATGTTGACAGGCCGCTCGTGGGGACGCAGCCGCTTCAGCCCCTCGACCGTCGCCCGCGCCATCTGCATGCCATAGACGTTGTGGGCCTCGGCGTGATCGCCGCCGCGCCCGTCCAGATCGTGCCGCACGAAATCGGGCATGGTCGTGCTCCGCAGCCCAAAGATGGCCGGCTCGTTCATATCGTTCCAGATGCCGTCCACCCCCACGCCGACCAATCCCTTGAACAGGTCTCCCCACCAGGCCCGCACGTCCGGATCGGTAAAGTCGGGAAAGTAGCAATCGCCCGGCCAGACCGGCCCCTTGAAGCGCGTCTCTCTGTCGGGATACGTGCAAAATGCGTCCCGCTCCAGGCCCTCCTGGCAGACCCAGTAGTTGTGGTCGGCGCGGATGCCGGGATCGATGATGGTGATGATCTTGAAACCCATCGTGTGAAGATCGGCGATCTTTTTTGCCGGGTCAGGGAAGCGCTCCGCGTTCCAGGTGAAGCAGCGGTAGCGGTCCATATAATGGATGTCCAGGTGGATGCAGTCGCAGGGGACACGATAGACCTGGCGAAAGTCGCGCGCCAGCTTGCGCACGCGGACCTCGGGCTGATACGACCAGCGACTCTGGTGATACCCCAACACCCATCGCGGCGGCAGATGCATGCGGCCCGTCAGCTCGGTATACCGCTCGACGACGGTGGACAGGGCCGGCCCGTAGATAAAATAGTAGCACATCGTCCCGCGCTCGACCCCAAAGGATAGGACGTCGGTCTCTGTCGCGCCCAGGTCAAAATAGCCGCGAAAGGTGTTATCAAAAAAGATGCCATAGCCCTGGCTGCCATGGTCGCGCAATCCCAACAGCAGGGGAATGCAGAGGTGAATGGGATCCTGGCCGGGCTTGTACGTGCGCGGGTCGGTGTTCCAGGAGCCGTACCGGCGTCCCCGCAGATCAAGCCCCAACGTGCGCTCCCCCAATCCATAGACGTGCTCGTCGGGCTGGAGCCGTTTGCGGCAGACGACGGGACCGGAGGGATGCCATCCCACGCCCATCGCATCCTGGTTGATGACGTGGCCCTCCAGATCCAGGAAGGTCAAGACACCGGCGGCCCTGGTCACCCGGCAGGTCAACTGAGAGGTTTCGATCCGGATCGCGGTGTCCGTCTCCACGACGTTCAAGTCGCAGGGCGGCCACTCTTCGTCGGATTTGGCGATGGCGTAGGAATCCCGGGCGGCGGAGCGGACGACGCCGGGCAGAGATCGAGCGTCAGCCGTGGGATCGAACCAGACGCGGACCAGGTCTGGGGCGAGCACGGTGAGCGCGTAGGAACCCTGGGTGCAACTCACAACCACCGTCTGGCCCCGCCGGAGATGTCCCACCACCCGCCCTGGCCGCCGATAGTCCTGGGCGGCAGGAACTCGGGAGCGCCGAGGGCCAAACCGCAGCCGATGCCATTGCTTTCGGAACAGATACTTGAAAGTATCCCACAGCGCCCGCAGCCCCATTTCTCGGGTTCCACGGATGATCAGTGAAAGAACGTTCAACGCCAACCTCCCAATCTAACCAATCGTCGTCACTTCTGGGCCTTGAAAGATCGAACCCAGCGCAACAGGAAGAAGCCGATCACCATCGGCAGCCAGATGGATAGCCCGCGAAAGGTCAGCGTGACCGCGGCGGCCTTTGGCCCCGGCAGTCCCAGCGAGGCGTACAGCGCCGTCAAGACCCCCTCGGCTACGCCCGCCCCCTGCGGCGTGATCGAGGCGATGCGGAAGGTGATGGCCATCGCGTATCCCATCATCAGCGCCTCCAGGCCCATGGGACGATAGAAGGCGACGGTCAGCGCGTAGAGACAGGCCATGTTGACCAGGTGGGTGGTCAATCCAACGGCCAGAGTCCGCCCCATCCGCCGGGGATGGTCGGCGATGACGACGGCGGCCTGGGCGAACTCTGCCGCCGTTTCCTCCGCCCAATCGTCATCCAGCACAGGCGAGCGGTTGAACCAGCCGAACACCCGGTTGACGAGCCGCCGGAGTCCCTCAAACAGGCGGCGCAGTTGCCCCCGGGCGCGCCAGCCGAGCAGCAGAAGGCCGGTCAGTCCAACGACGACCGCCAGGACGGCCAACGCCCCCAATACCTGGTAGACCCGGATCTGATCCCACAGAAGAAGGAATACTAACCCAACGAGCATGGGCAGCAGAAAGGCGCCGACGTCGGCCAGCATCGCCAGTACGACCCCCACCGCCGCCCGCGTCCCCGATTGGCCGCGTTGGGCGGCGTCGTCCACGAAAAGCGCCGACCCGCCGATGTTGGCGACGGGCGCGGCCACGTTGACAAACAGCGACGCGAACGTCACCGGCAGCAGCTCGCGCACGCGGCTCTCGACCTCTACGGTGTGAAAGGCCGCCTGGTAGAGCGCGGCGTACGTCACGTAATAGATCACCTGCAAGAGTACCGCCGCCACTACCCACTCCCACCGTCCCTGGGCCAGCGTGTTCACGAGCGACTCGATCTCGGTAAAGCGGCTCACCGCCAAGATCAAAAAAGCGGCGATCAATAACCAGAATAACCAACGCCTCACTCCACTACTTCCTCTACGCATACCTTTTCAAAGCCGAGATCGCTAACCGCTTTGCCGAGGACCGGCGGCGACGGCCGCCTCATAGACCTCCAGCAAGCGGTCGGTCACCGAGGGCACGGCGTAACGCTGCACCGCCTGCGCGGCCCGCTCCCCCTTCTGTCGCAGGTCAGACTCGTCGGCAAGCAAGCGGAGCACGGCGTTGGAAAAGTCGTCCTCGCGCGGCTTTACCAACACGCCCCCGCCCTGGGCCAGCATATCGACCGAGCCGGGCGCTTCAACCGCCACGACGGGGGTACCGGCGGCCATGGCCTCCATCAGGACCAAGCCCTGAGTCTCGGTCACCGAGGCAAAGACGAACAGGTCGGCGGCGGCGGCATAGTGCGGCACGTCGGCGTGAGGGACCGAACCGGCCAGGATCACGCGCCCATCCAGCCCCAGACGCTGTGCCATCTCGCGCAGTTCGTCTTCCGCCGGCCCCTCCCCCAGCAATACCAGCCGGGCCTGCGGCCGTTCGGCGGCGATCTGGGCAAAGGCCCGCAGCAAAAAATCGAGGTTCTTTTCGCCCGCCAACCGGCCCACGTACAACAACATCTCCGCATCGTCCAACCCCAGACCTTGGCGAATTCTTTGAGAGTCCAGATCGCGATACATCGTCAGGTCAACCGGCGTGGGCACCACGGTCACCGGTGTTTCGGCGTCGTACTTGCGACGGATGAAATCGCGGATGCTGACCGTGGGAGCTACCACGTGCGCGCATCTCTCCAGATACCGCCCGACAAGCTCCTGCATCACCACCTCGGCCAGGTCGGGCACGAGAGAGACGTATTCCTGCGCGTACGCATCGTAGCGCGTGTGAAAGGTAAAGACCAAAGGCACGCCCAGATCCTGGGCAAAGTCAGCCGCCATGTCCCCCAGCCAGATGGGATGGTGGCTGTGGATCACGTCCGGCTTGATACCCCGCATCGTGACCTCTATCGGCGCCCTGAAGGGCATCGCCAGAGATACCTGCAATTGCTCGCTCAGATCGAGCGCGGGGATGCGGAACACGTAAGGCTCCTCGTCCTCAAAGCTGTTATACTGAGGAACGACCAGGTGAACCTCGTGGCCCGCCTCGATCAATCCCCGGCGGAACAGAACGATAGAAGTCGCGACCCCGCTGAGAATGGGTAAATAGTTGTTGCTGAACATCACAATGCGCATGCTTCTGCCTCCAAAATACTCTTTCCTTCGCTATTCGTCGCCCTCGCTCACCGGTGGGGGCGTCTGGTCGCGATCTTTTCCAGGCTCGAGAACGGTGGGCAGCAGTTCGATCTGATAGGCGGTCGGACGCTCCCCCTTGACGAACCGGGCGCGCACCCGCACCGCCTGGCCCACCCGGATGGTCCCGTGGATCACCGTCCCGGTGGTGATCGCTACCGTCTGCCCATCGATCACCCAGGCATTGTCCGCGATCTGTTCCACCGTGCCCGTGAAGCTCCGGCTGAGCTTGAGTTCGGTCTCTGGCACGACCGTGGCGCCGGGATCGTCGTCCGGGTCGATCCATTCCTCCGCCTCCACCTCTGGCGGCGCGGTCGGCGTCCGATCCACCGTCCAGGCGCCGCAGCCCGGCGCGAGCAGGACGAGGGCCATCACGCCCGCGAGCATCCACAATCGCAACACGTTCCATTCTATCATGATCCCAACACCTCTTCTATCCGATCTAAATTCACTCGCTCCTTTCCAATGAACGCAAGGGTCTCCAGGCGATCCACGATCTGCCGGACACATTCCTCGGCGCTGTGCCGCTCGGTGTCCACCGTCAGCGCCGGTCTCGGGGGAGGTTCGTACCTCACCTGCAAACCGGGCACGGTTCTGGCCTGGCCCGTCAGCGCCTTTTGATAGATGCCCTTCTGATCTCGCGACATGCACATCTCCAGCGAGCAATCCACGTACACCTCGGCGAATCGATCCAGCGCTTCCCGAGCTCGATCTCGATAGCAACGGCGGTGGGCCGTGGCCGCAAAAATGACGTTGGCGCCGTTCTCCGTCAACAACCGCCCGATATAGACCATCACCCGGTAGAACCAATCCCGCTCCTCTGAGCTGTAGGTTGGCTCAGGGGTCAGCACCTCTCGCAGGTGGTCCGAATCCAATAGCTGGACGCCGATGTCCCGCTCCCTCAGCGCGCCGATCACGCCCCGGCCCAGCGTCGTCTTGCCCGACGACGGCAAGCCGGTCAGCCAAAGGGCAAACCCGGTTTTCGGTATCATCTTGCGTCCTCTGCCAAATAGTCGTCGATCCGATCCGGTTCAAACCGCTCCCTCTCCAACACGTTCTCGATGAAGCGAAACAACGCCTCGCGCACCGAGAGCGCCAGATCGGGATACCAGACCGGATGAGCCACGACCAGGGCGCGCCAGGCGTAAAAGGGCTGGATGACGGACAGAATCTCGTCGTCGCCGGTCTGGACCAGGTACGTTTCCCAGAACCGATCGTACAGACGACGGAACGGCCCGCTCACCGCGCCGGACGAGCGCAGGGCAAAGAGTACATAGTTGACGCTCATCGCGCTCACGTCGTCGGCCGGCTCGCCCCACGCCCCCCGGCTCCGATCGAGCAAAAAGAAATCGCCGTCCTCCTCGAAAAGCACGTTCCAGGGATGAAAGTCGCCGTGTACCTGGCTCAACCGATGGCTGGCGTTCTTGATCCGCCAGCGCCACGCCACACACCGTTCTTCGATCTGTTCCAAACGCTCGACGGGAGCGACGGGAAAATCGGGCGGGAAATTGTCCATCATTCCCATGATCCCCTCGCCGTGGCCCACCAGGTTGCGGATGCGCCGCCAATAGCAGGGCGGGTCCGCCCGCTTGCGCCGGTGAATCCCGGCCAGATACTTGGCCAGGGCCGCAGCGCGCTCCTCGTCCCCGGAAGCCAGCGCTCCCGTCCGGGCGACGCGGTGCAGGTCATTGGCGTATAACTGACCGGGCACGTACTGGGTCAGGTGGAAAAACTCGCGGGCGTCCCTCAACGAAACGAGTTCTCCCTCAGAGGTAAAGGCGCCTACGTCTATCGAGGGCGCGTGCCGAGGCAGCTCGTTGAACGTGGCGTGGTCGAGGAGCAGGTTGCGTGCCCGGTCGGAGGCCCGCTCGTGGCCGAACGAGTCGGCGGCCATCGTGTGGAACACGAGTCGCTCTTGGCTACCATCGCGAACGATCTCGACGAGCAGGGGATCTCCATACCCAAACTCTTTGAGTGGATCCTCATCGGGATCTTGGACCAGTTTGTGCACGGTGGTAATCTGAACATCCTCCTGGTACAAGGCGCGCAAATAGTCCTCGAACTGGGATATGTCGAAGGGTAATTCCCTCGGCTCTATGTTCGTCATCCTCTCGCCCTCCTACCCCGGACAGAGATTAAAGAACTATTGCCGCCGCGAGTACCCGTCCAGCCAGTCATTCAGGATTCAGGTTGATACTCGGACAACTTGTCCAAAAAATCCGCGGTGACCGCCAGATGGATCTGGTCTTCGATCACATCGGTGACCCACATCATGGGGATCAACTTTCTCTCTTTGAAGAGCAAGCCCTCGGAAATCACAAAATGCGTCACCCGTTCCTCCACAGGCTCGGCGAAGATGTACTCCACGTCGCCCACGTGCTCGCCGTCCTTGCTGATCACGTCCGCGCCTTCCTTCAGGGCCACAGTCCCCATGGGGATATTGCGCTCTTTCTCGACGACGTAGGGCGACGGCTGGTACATCGAATAATGAGGATAGTTCCACCACGCGGAGCCAAGGGGTGGATACCAATAGAGAGAGCGAACGTGACCGGGCGGGGGCGGCTCCCCCTCCACCTGTTCGGGCGAGACAAAATGCCGCTCCTCAAACCTGGGCAGGTTCTCAAGATTATCTATGGCGGGATCCAACGTGACATAGTCCGCCGAAGTCGAGGCGATCCAGTTGACGGGAAGCACCTTTTTCTCGGTCAGCAAGATCCCCTCCTGCACGACCAGGTGGGTCACCTCCCCCGTCTGTGGGTCGAGCACGACTCGTTCGATAGAGCCGACGTCTTGACCGTCAAATGTAACCACGTGCGCGCCATCTTTGAATTGCATATCAGCCTCCTCGTTTACAAACATAAAGCATCCAGCTCAAGGCGGCAAGATCAATCCAAACCGGCTTCCTGGGCCAGCTTGGCCGCCTCGCGGATCATCTGGCTGGTAAAGCCCCACTCGTTATCGTACCAGCTCATCACCTTGACCAGATCGCCATCCACCACGCGCGTCATGTCCAGGTCGACGAGCGAGGCGTGGTCGTCTCCTATGATGTCCGACGAGACAATCGGGTCCTCCGAGACGCCCAGAATGCCGAGGTACTTTTCGCTCTCGGCCTCTTCCCGAAAGATGTCGTTGACCTCCTCGACGGTCGTCTCGCGCTCGGTGACAAAGATGACGTCAGAGATCGAGCCTACCACCACGGGGCCGCGCACGGCCACGCCATCGAACAACCCCTCGTACTTGGGCAACACCTCGGTCGTGGCGATGGCCGAGCCGGTCGAGGTGGGCACAAAGTTGACCGCCCCCGCCCGCCCCCGGCGGATCTTTTTGCTGGGGCCATCCACGATGGACTGCGAGGAGGTGTAGGCGTGGACAGTGGTCATGATGGCCTTTTTCAGGCCGAGCCGCCGGCCCATCACCTCGACCAGGGGCGTGATGCAGTTGGTGGTGCAACTGGCGCAAGAGATCATCTTGACCGAACCGTAATCCACCTCGTTGACCCCGTGGACGATGGTAGGCACGTCTCCACTTTTGGCCGGCGCGGAGAGGATCACGTACTCGGCCCCGGCCTGGCGGTGCTTTTCCATATCCTCAGCCCGCGTGAAAATGCCCGTGCATTCGAGCACAATGTCGACGCCCATGACGGTCCAGGGAAGCTGGGCCGGGTCCTTGCCGTTCAGGACCGGATACTCTTCGCCGTCCACCACGAGTTTGCTGTCATCCGCGTGCACCGGGCGATGGTAGCGACCGTACGCCGAATCATACTCCAACAAGTAAGCCAGATTCTGTGTGGGGATCAGGTCGTTGATGACCGCCACCTCCAGGGTCGGGAAGTGATCCAGGATGATCTTGAAAGCCGCCCGACCGATCCTGCCAAATCCATTGATTGCTATCTTTGCCATTCTTTTTCTCCTTTCTCGTATCAGTCCATCACCCAGGCGATCCGGCATCCGGGCCAGATGATGGCAGCGAACCTTTCTCCCAGTGTAACAGAGATCCCAAGTTGCCCCTGCCGGGATGGGTTGGAATTTCTGCTGGGCCGGGTTTGAAGTGTTGGAATTGCGTTGGTTCCCCCTCTCATTTCAACGGCTCTTTGACACAGCGGAATCCGTGCCGCGCGTTGCCCCAGTCCTTGTGCTGATGATCGATCGCGCCTCCGTATCGCCTCCCGCCGGTGTAGGGCACATACCACGCCCCGTCCCTGTCGTACTCGTCGCCGGTCCAGTAATAGATCGGCGCCTCATCCGGCGCCCAGAGCGGCGTGTCTTTGTTCGGCTGCCGCTCGCACTCGGCTTGGGCCGACACTCCATCCCACGTGCAGTCCGCGCTCTCGCCGCGCCGGACGAGGGAACGCACCACCTCGTCCGTCGTCGGCATGCGCCAGATATTTTGCGGCTGGGGCAGCAGAGTGGCTCCATCCCGGCTCAGGTAGCGACACAGGCCGGTGGTCTGCATATCGATCTCGGTGGCGTGCTCGCCTTCGTCCGGCTTGCGCTGTGGATGGATGCCGACCGGCGGCGCGCCGTACAAGGCCAGATCGTCCCAGGACACGTACCGCTGCGCATCTTTGAGCGGCTGCCAGTTCCAACCCGGGCCTGCCGGCGCCCACACCAGAATCACGCCCTGACCCTCGATCTGCCGGGCGCTCCGGTCGCCATCGTCATAGCGTGAAAGCAGCAGAGGCGCAAAGCAGGCCGTCACCCCGGCCGCCACGAGCAGCGGCGGCACCAGGGCGACGACATAGCGCCTTCGCCGATAACGCCCGTCCAGCAGAAACAGTATCCCGATGACGACCAATATCCCGCTGACGGGGAACCAGCTCAACGCCCAGCGGAGGGAAAAGAGACCAAGCTGCGCCTGCCGGACCCAGCGCCACGCCGTAAAGGCTCCACCGGCCAACAGGATGATGCTGCCCCCGACACGCGGCCAAGTCAGGGCGACCACCGTGAACGTCACACAAACGGCGGGAGGAAGAAGATAGGGCAGCCGATTGGTCCACGCGCCCCACCAGCCTTCATAATACATCTCGGCCACACCCCAGAAGGTCCACAGCGTGGTAGCCAGCGCCAGCAATACCGTAGCGATCCAGCCGGGAAGCTCGCGCGCGAGCCGATTTCGTCCCATCATCCGTATTCCCTTCTCAGGGCGCGGGTATGCGTATCGTCAGCGTGTAGGACGTCTCTGACGCCTGCGGCGGTGTCAGCAGAACAATCACATAGTTCTGCGTCGCCGGAAGCAGCGCGATCAGGACGTTTTCGCCAAACGGCGCCTTCCACGTCGACCCATCCGCCCCCTCCACCCAGATCCCGACCTCTCCCCCTTCCGTCAGGAGCGTCAGTTCCATCTCCTGCCCCCACGACGCGCGGAGAACATAGCTGGCATAGTCGCCCCCATCCCGCAGCGTCCCACCCACCGTCGCCGACGTGGCGCCCGGCTCGAAGAACACCAGCTCGGGTTCGCTGACCAACGGCGGAACCATCACTTTGAGCGTATAGTCCGTGCCGCCCCCGATAGAGGTCACGACGATGGCGTAATCGCCCGTCGTCGGCAGCGAGTCCAGCGCGGCAAAGCGGATGCCTACCTCAGGCTGCGCCAGCATTTGGCCGTCGGCTGTCTCGATTCCCACCACCACGTCCTGGTTCCAGGAGGAGAGCGAGACGTACACGCTCTGCCCGGCCTGCGCCCGGAGGAGATACCGGTCGCTCGCCCGCGGCTCCAGGCTCCCCTCGACCGTGGCCGCCGTCTCGCCCGCTTCAAACTGGATGCGCTCCGGCTCCGCTGGCAGCGGATGGACGGTCACGGTCAGCGTATAGTCGGTCTCGGCGATGGAGACGACCTCGATGTAATAATCCTGAGTCGTCGGCAGCACGCCCTTCCACTCCGTCTCCTCGTCCACGTACCGCTTGAGGACCATCCCGTCCACGCCCCAAATCGAGAAACTGACCAGCTCGGGGGCCGTGACGCTGACCTCCATCGTCTGTCCCGCCATCGCCCACAGGATATAGAGGTCGTCGCCGTGCGCCCCCAGATGGCCGCTCAACTCCGCCGAGGTCGCCCCGGGTTCGAACTGGATTCGCGTCACGTCCGGGAGGACGGTTGGCGTCGGAGTCGGCGGCGCTGGCGTCGGGGTCGGAGTCGGCGCCAACAGTGTGGGAGTGGACGTGGGCGTGTTCGTCGGCGCCTCGGTTGGGGTTGGGGATAAATCAACCGGCGGGGTCACAGCCGTCGGCGAGGGTGTCGCTGGCGGCGTCCGCGTGGGCGCAGACGTCGGCCCCTTCCCCATACAGCTTGTCAATCCAACAAACGCGAACAGCAGAACCATCGTTTTCCAGATTCGCCCATCCATATCTCTCCCCCTCTCCTATCTCACCAGACATTGCACAGCCAACCGCGACCCCGCAGACTCGTCGACGCAGCGTCATTGAATCCCGACGCTAACCACGTTCACAACGAATGTTCCTCTTACTTCCTCCTCCTGGCCTTCCTCTCCCAGACAGACGCAGGGCAGAGATATCGCGCTCTCTCCTTCCACGAGCGTTTCAAAGATCCAGATCTCTGTACCTGGAGCTCCCGGCTGAGGCGTCGCCCCTTCCGCAGGCCACTTGCTTTGATGATCCACCTGGCGCACTATGGCTCCATCGCCGATCTCGGGGAATTGCCACCAACAGGGTATCGAGGGCGTGGAGCCGACGGTCAGGGTCAGTGAACCGCCCACGCCGATCTCTACATCCTCACTGATAGACGAATTCGCCTGAAAACCACCTGGACAATCAGGGCCAACCACAGAGACCGTCGGAGCCGCCCGGGTAGGCGTCGGTCCGGGCATATCGGCCGGCTCGACGGCCGGCGTCGTTCTCGGTTCCATGCCAGCAGCACAAGCTACGCCTACAAATACGAGCGCCATGACACACATAACAGGGATCACGAGCCTATCGGACACTGAATGCATCTCTGACTTTTCATCTCCACGACGCACAGAACCCTCGTTCACTTTATCCTCCTATCTTGCCACCCTACTGAATACTTACGTTCAATCACCGCGCCCGGCAAGCTCCGGCGTAAGCATCCAGAACACCTGCCAGTCCTCGTCCTTCCTCTCCAGGCAGACGATGCCCGCGTTGGTAAAATCGATCACGGTCTGGTCGACGTCGCCGGTCAGCATCCAGCCCGCGAGGCGCTCCATAAACGGCAGGTGACCCACCAACATCACCGGCCTGGCCCGCTCTTCCAACTCCTCGGCCACCGGCGCCACATCGTCGAGCGGAGACAGCCCCGAGACGCTCACCACGCCCTGCCGCGGAGAGAGGGCCTCGCCCATGATGTCTGCCGTCTGCCGGGCACGGGTCTTGCCGCTGTGACGGATCTGCTCCACCTCCAGGCCAATCCGTCCCGCCGCTCTCGCGACCTGCCCGGCGTGGCGACGCCCCAGGTCAGATAAGGGTCGCTCGGGATCCTGCTCTTTCGATTTCGCCTCCGCGTGTTGTACCAAATAGACTTTCATCGTTTACCTCCCCAAACAAATAGATTCAGCTTACTGACGAAGGTTCCAACCCCGAAGACTCACCCTGGAGCAACTCGCGATACTCGTTCGGCATCTCCCGGATGATGTGCTTCCACTCGCCTTCCGGTATGACCTCGCGCAGCACCGCGATCACCGCCCTGGCCCGCTCGATCGCGTGGGTGAGTGTCACGTCGGCCCGCGCACCCACCTGATTGTAGAACTCTTCCAGGGTAAAATAGGTGACTTCGTGCCGGGTGACCTCTCCGTCTATGTACTCGTACAAAAAGTCCTTCGCCTCCTTGGGAAGCTGAGAGGCGAGATGACGGCGCTCGGTTCTATACAGACACTCCCCCAATACGGAAAGAGTCGCTCTGAGCGCCTCCTCTGCCTCACCGCGAGCGCCAAAGCCTCCCTGCTCTTGAACCCGATCGACCAACTCGTTATAGCGCATAGATTTACTCCTTTAACTCAATGGTTGTGAACGATGAGCGGCAGCCATACCCTCGGCTCCACGAACGGCGGCTCCGCGTCGACGATGATCGAGGCCTCCGGCTCGTTCCTCCAGTCCTCCTGCAAGCCCAATTTGTCCACCGCCCGCGCCTCGAAATCGTACAGGCCGTCGCTCATCGCCGTGAACGTGGTGCTTACGGCCAACGTCTGATGCTGCCACGGGATCCAATTCCCATCGTTGAACCGGTACTGCACGTCGTAATAATGAACGCCGGAACCCTCGTCCTGACCCGTCCAGCTCACCGTGAAGCTGACGCTGCCGGTGATGGTGGGCAGAGGATCCACGAGCGTCGTCGGCGGCTGTGCGTCTACGGTGGCGCTCGCCTCGGCTGTGCCAAAGAGTTCCACGTTCCCGGCGTTATCCTCGCCCCGCGCCCGGAACTCGTAGAGCTTGCCATCCTGACCGGCCGCAAAGACGGCGGAGCGGGAGCTGGCGTCCACGATCCAGCCCGCCCAATCGCCGCTATCGACCCGGTATTGCACGTCGTAAGAGGCGATCCCAGACCCGCCGGGATCCGTGCCGCTCCACGAGACGGTGAAATCCCGACCCACGAACTCGGACAGCGGATCTACGGTCACGACCGGCGGCTCGGTATCGTCCAAGACCGTATAATCGACCACCAGCCGTGGGTGCAGGTTGGTGGTGGTCTCACGAGAGTAGAACGCCCGCTCGCGCTGCTGAACTTTTTCATCGCCAATGATCTCGACGCCGTGGTTGTCCTGAGCGCCCGATACCCAGTCACCGACCAGTTCCGTGACGTCCCATTCGTACCACCCGATGACGCTGCCCACGTCGCTCTCGGCCCGGATCGGACCCCACGTCGGTTCGCTGTTCCAGGTAACGCCCACTTCGCTCCAGGCCGAATCCAGTTGACGCAGGATAGCGCCCATCGGCGCATCGCCGCTCGGCGACGAAAAGCTCAGGTAAAGTCTGAGCCGGGCGTCGTTCACCAGCGCGCCTTGCGGTATGTTGCCCGCCACATCGAAGCGCAAGAGCACCCTCTCCGCCCCAAAGTAGTTCTCTTCCGCCAGATTGTAGCCTAGGTAGAGAGCGTCCGCGCCAAAGTTCTGATCCGGCCATTCCGAAGCAATGTACGCGTCCGCCTCCGCCGGCAACTCGATGACCGGGTTGGCGACTCCGCCGGGCGTCACCGTGCGCTCAAGTATCCGAGGCTCGCGTTGCGGCGCTTCCCGCTTCAGCAGACGAGGCGGCCTCGGCCCCTCGGTCACCGAGCCACCCGGCCCACTCTCTTGGGCGGCGACGTCTGCCGCCAGCACGAGGGCGAGCAGTGTCAGCAGTAGGATGTGCCAGAGAGTCAACGTACCCTGAATTGGATGTCTGAGAGCGTGTTTCAAAAGTAAAACTGCACATTTACACAAACACAGCAGGGTTTGTAGCCAAACGCTTCAGCATAATCCGTACCATCGCAGCGTAGATCATGGCTTCGCTGGTTTCGGGGAGT
>Ga0180434_10001585_pt1 | contig 32036 bp, 20 predicted proteins | sample SS_ome_7_FD_132453 | JGI IMG/M metagenome (GOLD analysis project Ga0180434, IMG submission 132453) | Hypersaline lake sediment archaeal communities from the Salton Sea, California, USA - SS_1_D_2 metaG | ecosystem: Environmental > Aquatic > Non-marine Saline and Alkaline > Hypersaline >... | reverse complement strand
TGTGCTCGGCGGGCGAGAGCGACTCCTTCTCCCCACGCGCTGCAGCAGATCCAGCCGCCCGTGCGAGAGGTGGCAGGTGCGGCAGACGACCATTCCCCGCGGATCGACGTGCCCGGCCGCGTTGAACAAGGGCAGATAGCCGGGCGCGTCGGGCGCGATGATGTTCCACATCTGTCTCTGGGGATGCGTGGCAACCTCACGAACCGGCGCCGGTCCGTCGGCGTGGTGACATGCCAGGCACGGGAGGCAGGCCGGCCCCTCCTCGTCCACCAGCTCGCAGCTCTTGGTCAGGAAGCGGGGCGAGAGCATCTGTCCCCAGGTTCCGTCGGGGTTGGCATGCATGGCATGGCAGGGCTTGCAGGAGTCCACGTCGAAGCCGAACCGCATGAGGCTCTCGGCCGAGTGTCCGGTGTGCTTGATGTACTTCTTCTCCGCATGGCAGTGAATGCACAGGCTCTCGGTCGGTTGACCCGATGCGACGCGCGCCAGGTGGACGGGATCACGCCCGCCGTGCGGGTCGTGGCAGGTTCGGCAGCCCATCCGCATGTTCCCCTCGTCGTCCTTGGGGACCAGCGCCAACTCGACCTTGTTCTGGTTGGGAGAGATCTCACACGGATGGATCGCGGCAAGCCCGCCGGGGGCGCTCCAAGCCGCGTCGGCGTGACAGAGCAGGCAGACGTCGTCGTGGTTGCCGACGGGGGCCGGACCCCGCAGGCGAAACAGGTCGGCGCGCTCCCCGCCATGGGGCAGGTGGCAGGGCAGGCACAGTCCTTGCGCCGCAGGTGCCGAATCGGGCCACGCCACGGCATTTGTCGTGCGGTCATGTGGTCCCCCGACGAGGCGCGCCTGCTCGGCATGGCATTCGACGCACAAGTCGGGTTCGGCCAGGGCCAGGTAGTTGCTGAAGCGACGCTCGTGTGGGTTGTGACAGTCAGTGCACTTGGTGTTGGGATGATCGGTTCCTTCAACCAGGCGGGCCTGCCCGCACTGGTCGGCCTGATGGCAAGAGACGCATTGCCCCGAGGGATCGCCGGGCGCCGCGGTGGTCTGGCGGGCGAACCCGTGAGCCAGATGGCAGGCGCTGCACGCGCCGTGCTCGCTCGGCGTCATGCCGGTCAGGTTCTTCTCATCGGGGAAGTTGGTTCGCAGATCGTGCGACGTACCCAACACGTCGTCGTGCTGCGGATGGCAGGTGCTGCAGGTTTCGCCGTACTTCGGCTGAAACGTCAGCAGCGCGACCTTCGACTTCGCCTCGTGAACCCGGTGGCAGGAGACGCACAGCAGCTCGCCGTTTGGCCCGACGCGCGTCTCCCAGCCAGCCACGACCTCGCGCTGCTCGGCGGTGAGGACGGGACTCTGTCCGTGCCGCGGGGCCACGCCGTCATGAGCGATCTCGCCGTGCTTGTCCTCATGGCAGGCCAGGCAAAGGCGATTCGAGTCAGGATCCAGCATGAGCAACGGCTTGTGATCGGCGGTGTGGGTCGAGTGACAGACCGCACAGGTCAGCTCGCGCGAGTCGGGCGGGACCTGGGCGCCGGCCTCGATCAGCTCCTGCGGCACGACGTAGTCCATGGGGCCCAGCGGGTGCATGCCGGCCGCCGCGCCGTCCGCGAAGTTCTCGTGGCACGTAGCACACAGCTCGGCGATCGGCTGCTTGAGGAACTCGCCGTGCAACTGGTCGTGCGGGTCGTGGCAGTCCAGGCAGCCCGACTCGGGATGCTCGATCGTCGGGCGCGGGTGCCGCTCGGCGCATTGGTGAATCTGGTGGCAGGTGGTGCAGCGGCCGTCGGGGTCGTGAGGGCAGGGCTGGAAGTCGCGGGCGTAGCCGTGTGCCAGGTGGCACGCGCTGCAGGGGCCGCCCTCAGCGACGGTCTGATTCCGCCGGTTCTGTTCTTGCGGGGCCGAAGTGCGCAGATCGTGCGGCGTGCCGCGAGCGTAATGGCCGGGGTGACACCGTTCGCAGAAGCGCCCGTCGACGAGCGTGTCCGCCAACATATAAGGATCGGCGGGTTGCTCACCCAGTATGTGGCAGGACATGCAGATGAGCGTTCCCTTTGGGCCCGCGATGGTCCCCATGTCGGCGACTGCCTGGATCTGGGAATCGTTCAGAGGGACGTTCTGCGGGTGACCATGCTCGATATCCAACCCCGCCATCGCCGGACCAACCGGTTTGTGACAGGCCAGGCAATACTCGCTGCTGTCGGGGCCGCTCCAATCGACCTGCTCCATCGTCGCGGGCAGTTGGGGCGGCTCGTATCGCCAGGCTGCGCGCAGGAACGAGACGGATGCGTACGTCACTGATGCCACTGTGGCGGCCAGGAGCAGGACGTGGACGGCGAAAAGGAACCCGCGCAGCGGACGCGCCCAACCGGCCGCAATACGCGGTGCGGGGAAGGGCTGGTCGGAGGTGTCAGGCTGGTTTGCGGTTCTCATCTGCTTTCCAATTCGGCCACGGAGGTCCTCATCGCTCTTGCGGGTCCACGTCCGCCGGGGAAACGGAGGAGGCCTGCACGTGTCCCGGTGGCATGGGAACGTACGGCGCCAACTGCCGATGGTCGGTGTCCTGGAACTCCCGGTGGCAGACGTCACAGCGACCGAACTCGGTCCCGTAGAGCTCGGGTTGTTCCTGTGAGAGCTGCTCGTGGCAGCGAATGCACAAGCCGTGCATCGCGTCCATGTAGCCGGGGGCAAAACCGGTCAACCCATCCTCCCTGGGAGGGATGATCGAGCCCTTCACCACCATGTCGCCGTGGCACCCCCAGCAGGCCAGCGCAGTCTCGCGCGATTTTTGGGCCGGTTCCTTCCCGTGGCAGACGGCGCAGGCGGCATTGCCGCCCAGGCGGTAGATGTGCAACACGTGATCGAAGGTGTCCGAGACCTCATACATGTCGCGATGACACTGGTGACAGGCGGTGTTTTGGTCGAAGGTCATGTTCTGGTGATGGCACAGGCGACAGGACTCCCGCCCCCCGAGCACGTCGACGTGGTGTTCATGCGTGAAGGGCACGAAACGCCAGTTGCGGTTGCCGTCGATGACGACGACGGACACCGGTTGCGCCTCTGCGCTCGCCGGCACACTGCCCGCCAGGCTCGAGAGGTGAAACAGGCGCCGAACGGGTTCGTCCGCTTCGATCGCCAGCGCCTCGACCGTTCGGGAGTGGTAGACCGGCGTCGGCCTGGGCCGCGGTCCGAGAACGGCGTCTTCCGGAAGGAACCCGATCGCCGCCGCCGCCGCGATCACGAAGACCAGCGAATGCCGCTTGAAGGCCGGAGTGAACGGCTGCCAACGCTGCGTGGCGACAACTGGCTCCTGTGGCCGCGCCTCCGGCTCCCCGTGCGTGCCGTGGTCGATGATTCTCAGGTTCTCGTTGAAGAAGATGAAGACCAGGGCGGCGCCCGACACGACGCCTGTACTGACGGCCAGCTCGATCCAGGTCGGGAAGTACGACATGCCCTCCGGGCGTGCGAAGGCGACGATGCAGGTGTCGAAGCGGTAGCCGATGATGCCCAACACCACCATCGTCGAGCAGGTCGCCAGCCCCGCAACGCTGGTGCGGACGCGGCGGAAGGCCAGCAGGATGGCGGGAATCGCGGCGCTGAAGAGGATCTCGAACAGGAACAAACCGGCCTGCCACGAACCGTCGAGGGCGTCGATGAGCACGCCGCGATAGTAGAGATCCCCCACGCGGAGCAACACGTAGATCGCCAGTACGAACGAGGCCAGCCGCCCCAGCCCGGACAGCAGATCCGTTCGGACCCGATGGGCGAACAACCAGGCCGAGAGCAGCGACTCGAGCGTGACCATCATGAGACCCAGCCCCATCGCCGACACGAGAAACAGGATCCACATGATCGGGCTGTACCACAGCGGATGCACGCGGAACGGCTGGATCAGAAACAGCGATCCGAGCGACGACTGGTGCAGGCAGGACAGCACGATTCCGGCGATTACCAGGGGGATCGTCAGTCTCTTGATGATCCTCAGGAGCTTCTGAAAGAGCGGACGGTGAAACAAGGGGTGTTCGAGAATGGCCGGGCTGAACTCCAGGGCGAGCACCGTGAGGTAGAGCATGACGCACATGGCCACCTCATACAGGACCGAGTGGTGCTGCGGCATGATCATGGGGTGCCAGATGTGCCACGGCAGGCCCAGGTCGTAGAGCAACCCGACGGCGACCGCGATGTAGCCCAGCAGGGCTGTCAGGATCGCCGGCCGCGCGAACTGGTGATATTTCTGGAGGCCGAAGATGTACACGACGGCGGCCACCACGAAACCGCCAGCCGCCAGCGCCACGCCGGCCATGACGTCAAAGGCGATCCACAACCCCCAGGGCGCGACGTCCGTCAGGGCACTGGTGGCACCCAGGCCGTGCGTGAAGCGGGCGACCGTGACCACGGCCAACACGCCCATCACGGCCCACAGAATGGTCTTGACGCGTTCCAGAGTCGGGTTGGCCGTTGCCATCGACATATCAGCTTTCCGATGTTTCGTCGGCGGCCTCGTTCAACTTCGCCTGTGCCGCCTCGGCCTGCAGTCTCACCCGCCGGCCAATGACCCAGTAGATTCCCGACATCACGGCCGCCACGCCGAACGCGATCGGCGGTACCTTCGAGAGCGCCCCCCAGGTCAGGGCTGGCACCGGTTCATTACCGAGATTGGGTTGCCAGCCCAGGAAATCGAGAGAGATGTCCGAGATGTACAGAACCGCGGTGCCGCCGACCTCGTGCTCGCCGTAGATTCTCGGAGCTTCCTTCGGGTAGTACTTGCCGGGATTGGCCTTGATCCGCCGCCGGGCCTCGGCCAGCATTTCGGCCCGGGTGCCGAAGATCGTCGCGCCGTAGGGGCAGGCCTCCGTGCAGGCCGGTTGCTGGCCCTGCCTGATGCGGTCGTAGCACAAGATGCACTTGCGGACGTAGGGGACGGGGCTCTCCCACTTGTAGCGCGGAATCCCGTAGGGGCAGGCCACCAGGCAATACCGGCAGCCCATGCAGCGGTTCTCGTCATAGATGACGGGGCCGATGTCGGTTTTCTGCAGGGCGCCCACCAGACAGGCTGAAACGCAGGCTGGTTCCTTGCAGTGCCGGCATTGCTGGCGGATGTGGCGGCTGCCGGGGCGCGTGAGGATCGTGGTGAAGCGTGTCGACGACAGGTCGTCGACGTTGATCTTCCAGCGCCAGGCACGATCGCGCCCCAGCTCGTAGGTATCCTTGCAGGCCTGCACGCAGGTCTCGCAACCGGTGCAGAGCGTCGTGTCGGTCAGAATCGCGTAGGTCTTGGTATCGTCGGTCTCGATGCTCACAGGGGCACTCACTCACTTGCCGACGCGAGGGGCGCTTCAACCGCGGCGCCGGTCGCGACACGCCATTCCGCCTCCGGCAACACGCGCGTCAGCGGCATGTGCATACAGGTCAGCATGCGCGCGAACGGAATCATCACGAAGATCACCGCAGCGCTGAGGGCATGGAGCAACCGCACCACGTGGTAGTCCACCGGGCTCCAGGTCGGGTGCATCGCCAGCATGCCGGTCACGAACGGCAGGATCAACAGCAACGGTTTCAGAAAGCTCCAGGGCGGCTCGATCTCGCGCAGGGCCGGGGAATACAGCCGTCCCAGGAACAGCGCCAGGCCGGCGACGATCGTCACCAGCGACAGTCCGTCGGCGATCCCGGGCGGCAGCGTACCCCAGGCGACGCCCAGACCGCGTTCCCAGAGATAAACGTGCTCGACCATGAAGGCGGGCACCAGAATCGCGCTGAAGCGAAAGACGAGCGACGTGAAACAAAGGCCCACGTGGTAGGCGAACATGGCCCCCCTGCAGCGGGGGCGCGCCCGGCGGAGCACGAAACTGGGAAACGTCAGCCACAAGACCCGCAGTCGAAACTTGTGCCAGAATACGCGGCGGTCCTCATGGGTCACGTACGCGGCCACGGTGTCTGACAGGCCTACCAGCACGGCTCGCAGGGCACCGAGCACCATCAAGGCGAATGCGAACCGGAAGACTGGCCCTTCGGCGAAATCGAGCATGAGCTGGACGGTTTCGCTCATGAAGCTTTCTCCCATACCGTCCCTTCGTGACGGTCAGGTGGGCGCTCGTCCGACTTGACTCGCGCCTCCCGTGGCCAACCGTCACGCCGCTGTGCTAACTTGTGTTGAACCGCGCTCAGCTGCTGTCGGCCCGCGCCTGGTCGACTCGTCGGATCTCCCGCAGAACAGAGCGGCGGTCGCGCCGCTGGGGCAGGTGTTCCGCACACAGCAACCGGAGCAGCCTTCTGACCAGCACGGGTCGGAGGATGTAATAGCAACGCAGTGCCCCGTTTACGTGGCAGTCGACCAACTCCGCTCTGCGCAGTGCCGCCATGTGTTGCGAAAGACGGGGTTGGGCAATGGGGACCAGAGCGTTGAGGTCCTTGACGCACCGACTGTGCTCAGCCAACGCCGTGAGAATCGCGAGGCGCACCGGATGGGCCACCGCTTGGAGCAAACGCGCACAATCCTCCCACTCGCGCTTCATAACGCCTACAACTAATGCCTGATTCGTTGGCAGTGCCGGTCTCCCGGATCAGGTGACCGAATTCCCACTGCTTGAAGCCGTACCATATTAGGCTTGCGTAATATTGTCAAGCACGCATGCAGGGAAACCCAGCCGACTGATCAGAGTCACGGCTGGTATGTGAAGTTCACATGCTGCACGCCGTGGCAACTCAGTGTGCAACTGCCGCTGAACCGGCCGGTGTCGACGTAGAAGCGCTGTCCACCGACGATCGAGATGTCGAAGTTGATCAGGTGGCCGTGCTGCGACGAACTACCACTCACGCCGTGCGCGGCGTGGCAGGCGCTGCACGGAGAACGACCGCGCACCACATGCCGGTTGTGCAGCGCGAAGCTCTCGTCGCCCAGAATCGAATTGCGGTCATGGCAGTCGTAGCACAGCGCATAGGCCTGGGAGGACTCGATCGTGAAGTCGCGCGTTTCGTAGCGTCTGGCCAGCAAGTGGTCAAAGCGTGAGCTGTGCGGGCCGTCGGGCAGCGTCCCGCCGGCACTGACGGCGTCCGGGTTGTTGTGACAGTCCTGACAACTGACGAAACGCCGGGTCGACCACTCCGGAAACAGGCTGGGCACCTCGCCGGTTCGGCGACTGGCGAAGGTCACGGGGTGAGCCGAGGCCGCTGTGGGCAGAAACTGCCGCCGCACATTGCCGCCCGAATCGCGCTGCCGCGGGATCCGGTTGGTCACGATCACCGCCCGGTCGGCGTGACACCGGAAGCACACTTCATAGTAGAAACGCGCCGTGTCGACCGGCAAGCCAGCCAGGTTGACGCCGGGAACGTCTTTCATGGCGGGTGGGATGAGCGGCCCCAGACCGGCGGCGCGCCCGGGTGCCACCGGCAGACCATCGATCACGGCATGGGGGTTGTGACAATCGGTGCATTCCACCGTGCGCGCCGCGCGAAGACGACTCTCGGGCGCACGGGGGTGCTCGAACAGCCGGTTGATGCGGTGGCCGCTGCGCTGGTCGATGACCGGGAGCATGTCGCGCCCCATCAGGCCATTATGGCATCTGAGACACAGGCGTGTAGGACGGTCATACAGGAGCTTCTCGCGGCGCGGCGCGCTGTGCGAGAGGTGGCACGAACGGCAGGCGTTGTCGGCCATCGAGCGGTACGGGAGTTGCTCGCCGCCGGTGGCCGTCGCCAGCACACTCCGCGGGCTGCGCGCGTGTGAACTCAGCCGCCACCCGGTCATGTCGTGGCAGGTGGTGCACAGCGCGCCTTCACGATCGGTAATCCGCAGGAAGTCACCCAACTCGTTGTTGTGCGGATCGTGACAGGCCAGGCATTCCAGTTCACCGCGCTGGCCGAGTTTGATGCGGTGGTCGACCAGCTCGGGCGGGCGGATCTGCCGGTCCCGATTTGTGAGGGCCCGGTCATAGCGGAACCCGATCGGGTGATCGTCTGACAGGTCGTTGGTCAGGTTCGTCGGTCCCGACGGGATGTACGGGTGCGTCATGAGGATGGGGTCCGTGGCAGGGCGGTCGAGCGTGAGCCCCAGAGCGACACTGCCGTCATGACAGCTCAGACACAGCTTGCTGCCCGCCCCGGGCTGATCCACCCGGGCATCCGTCGTGCTGCTGCGGTAGATGCGGTAGTACCGAGTCGGATTGTGACGGTTCCACAGCGGTGCGGCCGGGCTAGCGTTGTGTGGCACGTGGCAGAAGATGCACACGCGACTTTCATCCAGCGCGCGAATCGGTCCGGGACCGAACGTCGACAGATCGTGCTTCGAGTTGACGACGCTCTCGTCGGCGTGCGCTTGCGGCCCCCAGAGCAACAGACACAGTAATGCCGCCATTACCGTGCGCATCACACATCCTCCGACAAGTATTGAAACACCTGCACGCGGCGATTGTAGCTGTCCGCAATCCAGATGCGGTCGTTCTGATCGATCGTGATACCCGCCGGCAGAGCAAACTCGCCGGGGCCGGCTCCGCTCTGGCCGAACGCCATCAGCAGCCGACCCTCCCGATCGAATATCTGCACGTTCTCGAACTGGTTGTCGAGCACGTAGATGTGGCCCTCGGAATCGACCGCCACGTCGCGTGGTCGGGCGAAGTCGCCGGCTGCGTCACCTTTCTGCCCGAAAACCGCTCGCGGCCGGCCCGTGTCGTCTAAGACCTGCACACGGAAGTTCATGGCGTCGGCGACGACCAGGCCCACCAACGGGTGCCACGTCACCGCCGACGGAAAGTTGAATTGGCCAGGCGCGCTCCCTCGTTGGCCGAATCGCCGCAAGATCTCACCGTGCTGCCAGGCGAAACAGGCGTGCGCCGCGACGTCCACGACCCAGAGCTGCTGCTGGTCGGCGCTCCAGGCGGCCGCGGTCGGCGCCTTTATCTCATCCGCGCGCCACGTCGACTGCCACTGACCGTTCCAGTCGAGAAGATCGGTGGCGGCGCGCCGGCGATCCACGACGGCGATGGTCTTAGCTCCCATGGCGACCACATCAACCGGCGCCTGGAGCGGGTCGGCCGGTGCTCCGCGAATTGCGTGGTAACGCCGCCCCGCAAGATCCAGCAGATGCACGATTCCCAGACCGGCGTCGGCCACGTACACCCGCTCTCCGATCACCGCCACGGCCGACGGACGCACGAACTCGACCGACGGCGGCGGGCCGGTGATGACGGCTCTGACCGCATCCCAGCCGCGCGGTTTGGCGCCCAGGCTGGCCTCACCGCGGAGCTGGCCGACGTAGCGAATCCGCGGGCGGTCAGGGGGCCGGGGCCAGACCAGCGGTGGCGAGACGGTGGGGAAAATCGGCACCGTCGGGCTCCGGCAACCGGCGAGGGTCACGAGCGGGATCAGCATGACCATAGAACGCACCGTATTCATCCTGACCGCTTCGCCAGCAGGGGGATATCGCGCTTCAGCTTGATCCACACCGAGAAACCGTCGTCACGCGAACCGGGCAGATCAAGCAGGTCGTACTCGGCTTCAAACCGCAGTGAGAAGTACCCGATCTTCCATTGCACTGCCCCGGTCAGATCGACGCCGTGGGTGACGCCGAACAGCGAATCGTCCTCATAGCGGTACATCGCACTGGCGCTAGCCTCGAGATTCTGCGCGAGCAAGTGGCGGTATGACGTTCCCAGGTCGAGTAACGTGGTGTCGTGCCGGGCGAGATCGTCCGAACCGTCGAACCAGAACCGTGAGAGGGTGCCCTTGGCATCGAGATTATGGCGAGCGCTCTGCCATAAGACCACGTCACCGTTGCAATGCACCGCTTGATACATGTCGATCGCGTCGTCGTTGTATTCGTATTCCAAACCGAGCGACCAGCGCTTTTTCCGATACGTGGCGCCGATTCGATGGCGATTCACGTTGCGGGCTCGAAAAGACAGGAAGCGCGAATCGCCGAGATCCTCGTTCTGAATCGAGGCCGCGTAATACGGTGCCAATCCGCAGTTGAATGCCTGCTGTAAACGCAGGTCGATCCGATCGCGCGCGACGTCGTAGTCACCGAACACCTGGTACGTGTAGCTTACCAACACGGTTTGCCGGTCGGCGATCTGGCCGGTCGCGACGCGCCGCAGAGCGGTGTAGCGTCCCAGCCGCACCGCGATGTAATCCCGCCCCGGCAGATACGTGCGGGCGCGGTTGGCGTCGGTCACGACGAGGCTGAACAAATCGGCATCCCGGTGAGCCAGATACACCGGTAGGGGGTCACGGAAGGTGAGCGATTCGGCGATGACGATCCCGCGGCGGTTCGCGTCGCTGGTATCCGTAGCGACGTGGTTATACGACAGGTTGCTCGAAAACCGTCCGAGCTTGTTCTCATGATTGAATGCGATGTTCGCCAGGCCGCCCCATTCTGTAAAGTCGCTGCCGCCGTCGGCGTTCTGGCGCAAGCCGTAGAGTTGCAGGGAGCTGGTTAGCCGGTCGTCCATCTGATGCGTCAGGCCCGCCTCCGACCGCCAAGTGCGTGTGGACAGTTCCTGGAACGAGTCGCGCAGGAACTGTGCGGCGTAGTTGGTCGCCCAGGCATCGGTGTGCTGAAGCCGCAGCCGCGTGGACACTTCGGCGTTGTCTCGAGCCAGGTCGCCGGTTTCATCCTGAAAACGGGCCAACGTTTCCCACGAGCTGCGCCCCTGGTCACCGAAGCGCAGGACGTGGTTGAGGGTGATGTAGTTCCGCGTGGTGTCGAAGCGCGTACCGCTGCCGGAGTATTCCTCGCGGCGGTCGTCGTACTCGTATTCCAGCCGCAATGAATGACGTTGGTCGATTTGCCAGGTGGCTTCGTAGCGCAGGGCGTCGCGGCCACGTTGCTCGTCGTCGAACAGATTTCCCGTGCGGCTGTCGAGTTCGTCCCAGATGTGCTCGAATGAGAGCCGCATGGGCAGGCGCGGGTTGCGCAGGAACAGTTCGCCGCCGTAACGCTCCCGCGTCCGATCAAGGCTGGGCTGGAACGCCCGCGGGATGCGGCTGTCCAGGCGCTGGACATAGCCGGTGGCCGAGAGCTGGCCCCGCGGCAACAGCGAGAAGTTGAGGTCGTATTCCAGCAGGTCACCGTGGGGATTCTGGTGCGAATCGAGTCCCGGCCGGGTTTCGGTAAACCATTCCTGCGATAATCCCCAGCGTCCCGCGATGTCGAAGTGCAACAGACGCTCGTCGAAGATTGCACCGGAGCTTTCCAGCCCGATGGTTTCCTCAAACCGGCGGGCGCGATTGGATTGCCGGTAGCGTCCTCCCAGCAACGTTGGGCTGGCAGCGCGGGTCTTGCGTTGGTCGTACGCCCCCTCGAAACCCAGGTTGAACGACAGCTCGTCGAAGTTGAACAACGTCTTGCGATCACGGGGTTGATCGGGGGGCGTCGCCGGCACTGCCCCGGTGGGCTGGGCCGGCTGGCTGGTCGCGGCCTGAGTCGGCCCAGGGTCCGCCGAATCTGGTTGGGAAGCGGGAATGTCTGCGGATGCGGCTGTAACGAGTATACAGACCGCAGCCAGAAGGTTGCCGGCGAGAACGGAGTCTCTAATCATTTGAACAGGTCGCGCGTTGCCCGCCGACCGCCAGCGGGATTCGTACGTGCCGCAGGCTATCGGGCTTGGCATCTCCTGTCCAGCGTTTGAGTGGGCTTCGACACTCCCGGATACTTGGATGTTGTGAGTTCGAGCAGGCGTCGCTATAGTCCGGGCAATCGTCGATCGGTCGCGTCTGTTTCAGGAGCATGCCGATGAACACCGGTGGGCCAGGAAGGTCGTTCTGGTTGTCGGCCGGAGCTGCAGTCGTCGCGCTCGCAGCCAGCGGGTTGCTGGTGGCGCAAAGCGGGGAAGGCGGGATCGGCCAAACGGCGGCTGGACAGAGTCCCAACGTAACGCCTCAGCGGACGACAACCTCGGCTGCTGCCGCGTCGCAGCCCAGCATCGCTCGGAGCGCGGATCTGGCCGCCCGCGAGCACTTGGCCAGTGGATTGATCGGGAGCAAACATGATTTTACGCGTAACGGCGAGCGCGGCCGCGACCTGTGCCTGCCCTGCCACACGCCGCACCTGGTCAGCGCGCCGCTGCCGCGGCTCGATCGCCGGCCTACCACGACTCAGCCACTGCGTCCGTACCAGGACCTCGACACGGAGCTAACCGGTTGGTCGCTCCTGTGTTTGGGATGCCATGACGGCGTCACAGCTACAGACGTCTATTCTTCGGCTCACGCAGTGACGATCACCGACCAACTCGCCAACTCTCGCCTGGGGACCGTCGGCCTGCGTAGCCATCCGGTGGGCATCACCTACCCGCTGGCGGCTGAGGGTTACCATTCGCGGGCCGCGGTTGAAGCCGGTGGGCTGCTCCTGCCGGACGGGCGCATACAGTGCACGACCTGTCACGACGCGCACAACACGCATCGGTACCCGGGCATGCTGAGAATCTCCAACGAGCGAAGTCGGATGTGTCTGACGTGCCATCGCCTCTGACCGAAATCCCGTCCGCCCGTCGTCGCTTCATGCTGGGCGGCATCGGCGCGGGCCTGCTGGCGTGTGCCGGCCTCACGGCGGTAGTCATTGCAGGCTGCCACGGCGGCCGCTGGACCTCCGCGCGGTACGGGCAGGCCTATCCGCCTCAGCCGCAGGTTCCGCAGGTCATCGCGCTCGGCAACCTGCGGGGCACTCCGCCGCCCTCGAAGGCTGAGATCGAGCTGGCCAGGTTCCTGTTCGGGGCGGAGCCCCCGCCGGTGCTGACGCTGGCCAACCCCACGGGGCTGGCTGCCGGCGGAGAGTGCGTGCTGATCTGCGACGCGGCGCTTAGTACGATCTTCAACTGGGATGCCGGCTCAGGCGAATTCAGCGAGGCATGCACGGCCCCGTTGTTCGAACACCCCTTCGCGATTGACGTGACGCCAAGCGGCGAGCGCTTGACCTGTGACCGCGGCGGCGTGCTGCGCTGTGATGCAAACGGAAACGTGCAGTGCTCGTACCGGCCTGATTCTGGAGACTTCAAACCCACGGGCGTGTTAGCGGTCGGGCAAACGGTGTGGGTCAGCAACGATGCCCTGCACCGCATCGAAGTCTTCGACGCGGCCGGCGGGGAACACCTGCGTTCCATCGGCACGCTGGGTGATGGGCCAGGGCAGTTCAACCTGCCGCGCAGCATGGCCCGGACGCCGGATGGAGACGTGTGCGTCGTGGACATGCTCAACAACCGCGTGCAGGTTCTCGATCATGATGGCAACTGGCTCCGCGACATCGGAGGTCCTGGTAACAGCGTCGGCTCTTTCGGGCGTCCGAAGGACGTGGCCGTCGGCCCCGATGGCACGGTCTTCGTGACCGATGCGTTTTCCCAACGCGTGCACGCATTTGCCCCCGACGGCCAGCCGCTGCTGGCCTTCGGCGAACCGGGTTCGGGCATCGGCGAATTGACTCTCCCCAACGGCATCGCCGTCATGACTGTCGCTCCACAGACGGATCACGAACCGCCGCCGGGACTGTCCCCTGCGTATTACGTGTTGGTAGCCGAGCAACTGAATCGGCCCGGCGTGCGGGTCTACGCCTGGCTGGGCGGTCAACAGGCAGCGGCCGACGTGCGTCTTTCGGGGTTGGCGGTGAACTGGCGATCCGGCTCACGCGACTGGGGCGTCGCCAATCCGCACTGGGCGACCGACGGTTGCACAAGCTGCCACAAGAGCGACGGTGAGCGACTGCTACCCATCCCGCCCGAAGAGACCGACGCGGTCTGTGTGTCCTGCCACGACGGCATGAAAGCGCCTGCCGATCCGCATCCGATCGGCCGGCCGGCCAACACCGAGTTGGTGACCACGCCGGCCGACTGGCCCACGGTCGACGGTGAGATCGGCTGCCTGACCTGCCACGACATCAAGCCGCAATGCACCGCCCCGGGCAAGCGCCCGGCGGTCAATTACCTGATGCTGCGTGGATACGATCAACAAAGCCCCCTGGAACACTGCTCCGTGTGTCATCGCACGGATGTTGGCGGCCGCTTCAGCCCACACCGCCAGCGCGACGCAACCGGGCGGATCCGCGACGACGCCTGCTTCTTCTGCCATGCGGAGCGCCCGGAAGTCCCGGCGGACGGGCGACGACGCTTTGAGCCCAAGCTGCGCGTCGCCACGTCCGAATTGTGCCTCAACTGCCACAGCAAACACTGGGACCTCTCTCCCTTGGGGCACGTTGACCGGCCCGTGACACCCAGAATCCGGCAGTGGATGCTGATACGTGAGCTGGGGCTCGAGAACGGCGATGACGTGCAGGAACTGGCCCGCCTGGCGGCTGAATCCGAGCGCGGCCCGGCGCGACTGCCGTTGGGAGAGGACAAGGTGACCTGCTACACGTGTCACAATCCGCATTACGCCGGGCTGTTTCCGCCGGACAGCGAGCTGGGTGCACTGGCGGATAATCCGCAGGATCGTGCCGCGGGGTTGCGAACCGACTGGATCGATCTGTGCTCGCAGTGCCACCACCACTAGGAGGAGCGAATGTCGCCAGCATGTGCGCCGAAACGGCTTGTCCCGGCCTCGCCGCGAATCAGGCTCGCGGCGGTGTCGGCGGCAACGGCAGTATTCTGGTCCGTGGTCGGGTGCGTCCCCCCGAGCGAACCTGCTGACAGCGACTCATTCGTCTACAACAACGCGACCGACCCGACCAACGGTGGGGCGAGCTACGTGGGGTCGGCCGCCTGCAACGCGTGTCACCCGGACGTCGCCGCCGAGCACCGCATTCATGGGCACAACCACGCGCTCACGCACGTCCAGGGCCAACCGCCCGGTTACGCGCCGGAGGGCACGCGCGCGGGCGTGCCGCAACCACCTGAGGGCCTGACCTGGAACGACATCAGCTACGTCATCTCCGGATACCTGCACGGCGCCTTCTTCGTGGACGGGGATGGCTTCGTCGCGACCGACGGCGTCGCGGGCGTCAACACCCAGTGGAACCTCGATTTTCCGGCCAACGGCACGAGCGCTGGCTTCGTCGAGTACCTGCCCGATCAAACCACGCCGAAACCCTACGACTATGAAACATGCTTCCGTTGCCACACGACTGGCCCACAGCCCCAAGACCCGACCGATCCTCGCTCGCAGGACGGTCGTCCAGGCATTCTTGGAACCTGGGCTGAACCAGACGTGCAGTGTGAGGCCTGCCATGGCCCGGGCTCCAGCCACGTTCCGGATCCGCAGGCCCGCAACATCTTCGTCGACGCCACGCCGCAGACCTGTGCCATGTGTCACATGGACGGTGACGACCCCGACGTGATCCCCGTTTCAGACGGCTTTCTGCGAAGCAACACGCAGTACCCGCAACTGCTGGCCAGCGGCGGGCACAGTAGCTTCAGTTGCACGGTCTGCCACGACCCGCACGCCTCGATCACCTACGATCGCGAGCGCGGCCTGCGCAACGACTGCACCGCCTGTCATGCTAATGCGAACATGGCGTTTCACGAGGGGGCCATGTACGAAATGGGCGACTACACGGAGCAGCTCGATTGCCAGAGCTGCCACATGTCGCTGGCGGCGCTGAGCGCCAGTCTGGCGCCTGCCTCGCTGGTCGGCCCCGACGCCCGCGTCGGCGACGTACGCGCCCACATCTTCCGGATCAACACACAAGATGCCGACGCCAGCGCCATGTTCACTGCCGACGGAACGGCGGTGCGGAAAGACCGGCAGGGCCGCGCCGCAGTCACCGTTGACTTCGTCTGCCTGCGCTGCCACAACGAAGCCGGCAACGTGTTCCCGCTGACGCTCCCCGGTGCGCTGCTGATCGCCGACGGCATGCACGCGCGGGTGACAGTCTGCGAGTAGCGCGGCGGCTCGCCTCGCGGGCGACCCCCGGGCGACGCCGTCCACTTTGAACCCATCGCCAGAAAGCCACCGGCCGGCACCCGACCCTCTCAGGTCGTCCGTGCCGGCCGGTGTAATGCAACGCGCACCAGACCGCCCGTGATCGTCAGGCGTATCTGCCGCGGCTAACTGCCGCCGAACGGGTCGCTCATGCCAACCTGGTTCCAGAAGTTCGCGTTGCCGTGGCAGTTCTCACAGTCCAACGCGCTCTCCTTCGGAGCGACCTCGTGGTTGATGCTCAGGTACATGAGCGTGTTGACGAAACCATAGTCGCCGCTGTAGGGCTGGCCCGCGTAGGCGGTGCCTTCCGCGACCGCGAGGCCCCAGTCGAACGCCACCCAGTAGGCGTTCGGCCCGGCAGCGCTTCCGAACAGGTGCGGCACCGCCATCCGCTTGTTCGTGGTGTCGGCCGGCTGCCGGCCAATCAACGCTTTGAACGGATAGATCTTGGCATCCGCATCGGCGACGGTGGCCGTGGGTATGGCTAGCACGACCGGATCGGCAACGGTTCCCGCCTCGGTGTACGTATCGCTAGCGTTGACGACCTTCCGAGCCCACTTGCCGTTGAACCAGAGGTATTTGGGTCGGACATTCTTGCCCCACACGAAGCGTCCCTTCAGCTTGCTGTACGTGTCCCGGCCGAACTGCTGCCGAATGTTGGTCCGGTCCTCGCCGGCCTCATCCCAGTACCACTCCATCGTGGTGGCCATCGTGCGGGAGAAGGTCGGGATGTGACAGGTCTGGCACGCCACGCGGGCGGTGTGCAGGTTCAGCAGCGCGGCGACCAAGCCGTTCTCAGTGTGGGTCCTGGTGGCGCTGTGGCAGTCGGTGCAGGACGCCTCGCCCTCGTTGCTGTGCAACGCGGTGGTGCCAGCGATTTTGTGGCGGGATTCGGTGTGGCACCGCTGGCAGGAATGGTCTGCGCCACCCATGTGCACGTCCATATCCCGGGTGGGGCTGATCAGATCAGTCGACATATCGCCGTGCTTGACGTTATCGCCGCCGCCGGCGTTGGCGTGGCAGGCCAGGCAATTTGCCCGCGTGGGCGTCCCGACGTTGTAGGCAACTTCCTGCAGATCCGCAAAGTCGACGACGGTCAACGTCCCATCGATCATCATGGCCGGTTGGCCGCCCCCGCCGTCGGCGGACGGGTGCTTCTTGTAGGTGCCGGTCGTGTCGTGACACACGAAGCAATCGATATTGCTGGTGTCGGAGAAGTCGAACGAATCGTCTTTCCAGTTGTAGCTGATGTGGCATTGCGAGCAACGACCCTCGTTGCTGAGAGTCGCCACTCACAAGTTGTTGATTAAGTCGCGTTTGCCGTGTACCTCTCCCTCCAGCCCGTCAATATTCGTGACGGTGCCCTGCCAGTTCCAGTGAGCGGTAGCGAGGATGTTACGGGCGCTGTCGGAGTGGCAGATCAAGCAACTGTCGGGCCCGTCGAAATCACCGGCGACGATGTCCTCGAAGATCACCTGGTGCGTGCTGCGATCAGCGACGGTGGGACAGTCACACTCGTCTCCGATGCCGTCGCCATCCGCGTCGGCCTGATCCGCGTTGGCGATGTTGGGACAGTTGTCGTTCGGGTCGGCAACACCGTCAGCGTCGGCATCGGCCAGCGGCGTCGTTGCGGGGAACAAGGGGCAGCCGCCCAGGTTCCCGGTGACCAGCATTCCTAATGCGATCACCGCGGTCAGCACTGCTAATGCGCGAATTGACATGATCATCTCTCCGGCGAATAGAGGAACGGCAATAGCCCTCGGCAGATCAGCGGGGCCAGACCCTCGCTCAATTGCATTAATGTCGGGCCCAGGGAATCCGCCGACAATCACCCTCGCCGGGGGTTTCCACCCCCTTTTAGGGGGCATTGGCCGGCCTCAAGCAAGATGTTTACGAGCGGCGTAGCTCACCGCCTCGGCGCGCGAACGCAGGCCCAACTTCCGGTACATGTTCTTCAGGTGCGACCGTACGGTCGAGAGAGAGATGTTGGCCTCGCTGGCGATGTCCTCGTTGCCCAGCCCGCGCCCCACCAGACGCAAGATCCGCACCTCCTGGTGCGTGAGGTTGGCAAACGGTTCCGGCGGCATGTGACCGGCCGTCAAGGCCAGCAGGCGCTCAGCCACGGCCTGCGACAGTTCCACCTGCACGGTCTGCTCCGCAGTGACATCGCAGAACAGCAGCGCCCGGCCGGCTTCGCTACCGGCATTGCCCCCATATCGCGTCGCATTGACCTTCAGGGCCAGCTTCTGGGGCCATTGCACAACCAGAGTGCCGAGCAGATTCCCGTCCGTCTCGGCGGCTTGCTGCCAGAAAGCGGCCAGCTGCAAATCCTTGAGCAACTGGCCCAGTGGCCGACCAAGGCACTCGGAGACCGGCAAACCCAGAACCCTCTCGCCAGTTCGGTTGAGCCAGACGACATTGCCGGCGGAGTTTGTGAGAATCAGGCCCACGCTCAGCTCGGTCAGGGCGCGCGCGATGAGGCAATCGTCGAAACAGCCCTCATCAAAACTGTGACCGCGCGTCGCCACTCGTCACTCTAGCCTCTGCCGCGTTGATCGTGTCATCGCTCTTGGAAACCGCGCTACAGTAACCCCGTTACATCGTGTGCGTCGGACTGTGGCCCAATAACACCATGTGCCGCCGAGCCTCCCGGACACAGTATACGGAAGTCCCGTGACAGCAACATATTATAGCGGCCTTGCTCCGAAAGCCAACGGCAGACGACGCCCATCGACTACAGGCGCGGGTAGTCGCAGCGTGTGAGCCCGCCGGGTTGATCATACCATTCGGCACTTCGGCCGATCCGCACCCGGTCGCACGCGGAATGTATCCGGCCTGAGCCGGGATAGTGTGTTGGGGATCGCGCGCCGCATTACGTGACTCGCGCGCCTGGTGGTGATGGCGGTCTGTCATGCTCGACCAGAAAAGAGGGAATAATGGCATGCGCTGGCCGACACGTGGGCGGGGCTTTCGCCCTATCCGCCTGAGGCACCTGCGTCATGGCTGCTGGTTTCTGATCCTGGTGCTGCTGGGACCGACACGGACAACGGTCCGGGCGGACGACCCGGACAACTGCCTGTTGTGTCACCAGTATCGCGGCCTCGGTCGCTACGTGGCCGATGACGACGCGCTCCACCTGTACTACACGAATCCGGATTACCATCGGCGCGTTCTCGGGGCTCATGCGCGGATCGCCTGCACCGATTGTCACGAGCGGTCGGAAGTCAACGTCATCCCGCACCGGGACGTGTCGCCGGTGGACTGCACGCGGGCGTGTCATCTGAGCGATATCAGCGGTGTAGCGCGGCAGTTCGACCACGCCAATGTGGCCCGCATGCTCGAAAGCAGCGCCCACGCGCGTGAGCAGCTCGCGCCGCTGGAGTTTACCGGGGGGCCCCTGCTGGAACGCGGGCAGTCGCTGTGCCTGTACTGCCACGACGAGCCGCTCTACCGCATGCCCGAGAGCCTTCGGCCGCTCGCCGAGCATCTGGACGTCCACACGCTCGACCGCTGCGACGTCTGCCACAAGCAGCAGATTCCCACCGACAGCGCCTTTTACTTCAAGCACATCGCCTCACGCCTGCAGCATGCCCGCGCGCCGCTCGAGATGACGCAGACGTGCGCCGTCTGCCACAGTGATCCGCGTGTCCTCGAGCGAACCGGGCTCAGCGACGCGGTGGCCAGCTTCCTGCACAGTTTCCACGGCAAGGCGGCCTTGCTGGGCGATTCATCCACAGCCGACTGCCTCGGGTGTCACGTCGCGGCCGGCGAAAACGCCCACCTGATGCTCGGGCAGGACGACCCTCAGTCCGCCGTGCACGCGACGCGCGTGGCCGATTCCTGTCGCAGCACGGCCTGTCATCCCGGGGCGGATCGGAACATCGGGGCGGCGGCGGTGCATTTGGATCTGGCGACCGAGCGGGGCACACTGGAGTTCTGGGTGGCGGTCGGGTTCATCATCCTGACGGTGGTCACGTTCGGGCCGTCACTGATGTTCGTGGTGCTGGAGCTGTTCCAGCTCGTAATTGGCCGCCAGCATCGCGGTGCCCACGAGATGGAGCAATTGGCCAAGGTCGTTTTGGCGCATCCGGAGGGGCGCCGACGGCTGACGCGCTTCACGATCAACCAGCGGGTGCAGCACTGGATCCTGGCGGTGCTGTTCGCGTTGCTGGCGTTGACCGGGTTCCCCCTGAAGTTTGCCGACCAGGCCTGGGCGCAGTGGCTGATCGACTTCTTCGGAGGGCTGCGGATCGCGCGCCACATCCACCACACGGCGGGGGTTGCGCTGGTTGTGGGCTTCTTCGCTCACGTGCTGTATGTGCTGTGGGCATTACGGCAGCGGATGCGAGCCCGGCAGACGGACGGCTCTCGCACGGGGCCGGTCGCGGCGGTGCTGGGGCTACCGATGCTGATCCGGCCCAGAGACCTGTACAGAGCCGGTCAACTCATGCTGTATCTGGTGGGGCTGCGCAAGTCACCGCCGGTGTTCGGACGTTTCACCGTGAAGGAGAAGCTGGAGTACACCGGCGTGGCATGGGGCACGATTCTGCTGGGAGTCACGGGGGCGCTGCTGTGGGGCGAGCAGATCAGCTCACGCTTCCTGAGCGGGCGCGTCCTGAACATCGCCCTGATCGCGCACACGTACGAAGCCTTCCTGGCAGTGATCCACGTGGGGATCCTGCACATCTGCAGCGTGACACTCAATCCCCACGTCTTCCCGCTCTCGCTGGCAACCGTGACCGGACAAACGCCGGTCGCCGAACTGGCCGGGCAGCACAGCGAGCAGGTCGCGGAAGTGGCCCGCGAGCTGGGCATCGCCGGGCCGGAGGGCCATTGAGATGAGTGCGCGCCTCACCAAGTGGCTGGGCTCTGCCGTCCGGACCGCCCTGAGCCTGGGTTTCCGCGCATACGTGCTGTGTATCATCGCGCTGGTCGGCTGGCTGAGCTACCGTGCCCTGCGTTACCTGATCGTTTCGCTCATATTCGCCTCCCCGCCGCCGGAAACGATCACCGCGCTGCCGACACGCATGGATGCAACGCTGCTGGAGACACAAGCATCGGCCTGGGAGGCTCTGCGAGCCGCCGAGCATCCGCGCGCGCCCCTGGCTCACTATCACAGCGTCGATGGCTGGTTCCAGCCCGATCGCTTCAACGACTGCACGCGGAGCGGCTGCCACACGCCCATGCCGCACAACGCGCGCAAGGAGGTCCGCGCTTTCCTCAACATGCACGCAACCAGTATTCACTGTGGGGTGTGCCACATGGCGTCCGAGGATTCCGTCCTGCAACCGACCTGGTACAGCCTGCGCAACGGAGGCCACACCCAAGCGCCGGCTTTGTTGCAGGTCTATGGCTGGCTCACGTCCACCGAGGGTCAGAAGGACTTGGCCACTCCAACGCACGCGGTTCAGAGAAGACTGGTCGGCTTGCTTCGTGCGGCCGCTGAACAATCGGGCAGCGATCCGACGCTGACGCGTCTGGCCGACGAGCTGGAGGCGGTGCGCCACACCAGCGACGCATTCCAGGCGCTGGTCGCGACCGCGCGCACGCAGGTCCCGCTGCGCTTCCACGGCCAGTATGGCGCCAAGCTGGCGCTGCGTGATGCGAGCACCGGTCAGCCGATCCTCGGATACCCGGGAACTGCCGAGGCCGTCGCCGAATTCCAGCGACGCGGCGAGGCGGCCGAAGCGGCCGAACGAGACCTCTTGCTCGGGAACGTGCACGCCGGGCAACGGACCGATCCGCTGCAATGCACGACGTGTCACCGCCAGGACGAAAGTTTGCTGGATCTTCGCGCGGCCGGGTATCCGCCCGCACGGATTGCATCCCTCAGAACGGGGCAGATCTTCCGCGCGATCGAGGAAATCGCCAACGGGCGACCGCTGCATCTGCCAGACTTCGCCACACCAGATGGCGAGCGCAGACCGGCGTCTGCACCTTCGACGAGCCAGCCGTAGGAGTACGCGCGTGTCCGCCGGCCTTCTCATCGCAGCTTCGCTCCAGCGGATCGCTCCTGCGACAGCGCATCGTCGTGGGCGAACTGTCGCGGCCGGCGTTCTGCTGGGCAGCATGCTGGTCAGCGCAGCCCACGCCCAGTCCGCACCTGTGCAGCGCTACGTCGCCACGCCGCTGATGGACTTCAAGCTCGATGGCGCGGACGGACTGTTCATGCCGACGGGAGTCACGGTCGCCCCGGGTGGAACCGTGTTCGTCGTGGACGGCGTCAACGATCGCATCGTGGAGTTCGGCCCGGACGGCGCGCTTCTGCGGGAGATCCGCGCGATCGACGATGAGCGGCTGTCGCAGCCGATCAGCGCGAAGGCAGATCAGGAAGGCCGCCTCTGGATCGTGGACAGCGGCAATCACCGCGTCCTGCTGCGCGTTGCCGACGGCCGGCTTCTGCGGATCATCACGCCGGCGCCGGCCGCGGAGGAGTCCCCGCTCGACGTTACCGACGTGGCTCTCAGCCCCGACGGCTCGATCCTGTGGTTGGCGGATAACGACCACCACCGCCTGCTGCGCTTCGACCTCGAGACCGCCGAGACGAAGGCAGTGGGAAAGCTCGGCGAGTCACTGGGCGAGCTGCACTATCCCTTCATGCTGGCGGTGGCATCCAACGGCAACGTGATGGTTACCGACGTATTCAACGGGCGCGTCCAGATCTTCACCGCCGATGGCGTTCCGATTCGCAGCCTGGGGGGCTATGGCGTCGAACTGGGTCAGCTTTACCGGCCCAAGGGTCTGGCCGTGGATGCGGACGGCAACGTCTGGGTCGCAGACGGAACGCTGAACGTCATCCAGGTGTTCACTCCAGCGGGCCGGCTGTTGGGTGTGCTGGGCGATCCGAGCGGGAAAATGCTGCGTCTGGCGGCGCCGATGGGGCTGGCGTTTGACGCGCAAGGTGACTTGTACGTGGTTGAGCTGCGCGGCAACCGCGTTCGCAAACTGCGAATTGAGAAGACGGCCGCTGCTCCTCCCATCGTGCCGGCTCGCCGCGAACATGCCACCATCGGCCAACAGGCCCGTTCCTGCACGATCTGTCACCTGGAGTGGATGAAGCCGCTGGTGGACAACGAGCCCACCGAGTTGATGGACGTCCCGCCCAATCCGCCCGAGCACCCCTTTGTCAGCCGCAGCGAACTCTGCCTGGGTTGTCACGACGGCTCGGTGGGCGACTCGCGTCGGCGGGTCTGGATCAGGCACGGGCATCGGATCGGCATCAAGCCGCCGCCGTCGACCGTCGTCCCGAAGCACCTGCCGTTGATCGACGGACGCATCGCCTGCCGCACGTGTCATTCGGCACACGGTTTGGCCGAGCCCCGCCCGACGTTCGAGGAGATCGTCTTCCTACGCGTCGAGTCGTTGCCCAGCGAGTTGTGCGTCCAGTGCCACACGGATTTATCCGGCGGTCCGGCCTCCCGGGCACACCCCGTCGGGCGAATGCGGGAGCCCGTTCCTCAACCGCTCGTCGACGCCGGCGCGCTCATCGACCAGGACCGACATGTGCTGAGCTGTCTGGTGTGCCACGAAGGGCACGGGTCGCAAGGGGACCTGATGCTCGTGGTGGGCACGGACCAGAACGAGCTCTGCCTGTGCTGCCACGAGCAGATGCGTCCCGGACGTTTCCGCGAGCACGAATCGCCACCCCACCCCGCAGGCCCCAAGCTCAGCGCGGAGCAGGCAGCCGCGGTGCGGAGCGCCGGAGCGAAGCTGGGCCCGCAGGACCGGCTGATCTGTCTCTCCTGCCACAAGATGCACCACGCCAGGAGCTCCCGCTACATCCTGGCCTTTGATGGCCCGCAGAGCGACATGTGCCTGCGTTGTCATGACGACAAGCGGGCTGTCGCCGGCACGTCGCACGATCTGCGGGCGGGCTTCCCCAAGGAAACCAACATCCACGGTCTGACCGTCGCCGAGGGCGGACCGTGCAGCGCCTGCCACTTGTTTCACGACTACGCCAGACCCCTTGAGTCGCACGCGCTGGATCCACGCGGCCAGTGCATCACCTGCCACCAGGCTGAGCGCTGCGCGAAGTCCAAGGTGCTGGGGACGGCCAACCACCCGAAAGAACGCTGCGTTGCCTGCCACGATCCGCACGATCCGCAATTCGGCAAGTACCTGGCTGAACCGACAGCTACGCTCTGCGTCAGGTGTCACCAGCAACAGGCCGGTTTGGCCCGCGGCCCGCACGACGTCATGCACCAAAAGGACAGCAAGCTCTGGCCGCAGGCTTCCGTAAAGACTAAAGACACCTGTCTCGCCTGCCACCGTCCGCATGGGACAGAGCAGACCGGCCTCTTTCGCGTGATCGCCGACAAGACCGGGGCCGGGACCGAGGGGGTCTGTATGACCTGTCACGCCGACGCCAAGCCCGGCGCCGACAGTGCGATCGCAGTGGTACATCCGCGCCAGGCGAAGGAGCCCCCTGCGCAAGAGAAGCTGCCGCTGGCCCAAACGGCCGACGGGGGGCACCAGATCGCGTGCACCACCTGCCACGACCCGCATCGCAGTCCGGCTTCGGCGCGCCATATGCTGCGCGGTGCTGGAATCAGCACCGCCGAGCAGTTGTGCCTGACCTGCCACCCACAGTTGGTGAGTATTCACACCATCGGAGAGGCCAAGGAGAGCCTGGAGGCGGCTGGCTTCGAAGCCGAGGGTTGCAAACCGTGTCACCTGGTGCACGCGGCGCCTCGCGCGGTCGAATCACGTTTCTTGTGGCCGACGCGGCTCTCGAGGTACGAGCGTCCGGCTCAGCCGGTCAGCCCCGCCGACGACTATTGCGTGACGTGTCACCGCGCTAATGGGCCGGTGGCGCCGCCACCGATCGCCTCTCACCCGGACGTGCTCATGTTCAACCCGACGCAGCCCGGAACAGCGGGGTATTTCCCGCTGTTCAACAATGACGGTCAGGTCGACCCGAAGGGGACGATCGCGTGTCGGACCTGCCACCTGACGCACGGTCGCGCCACGCCGGCGGATGTTCCTGAGAGTCTCAAGAACATCAGCGCCCGCGAGTTGCGTGCCCGCAAGTGGCACGTCCGGACCTTCGGTGCCGCGACCGTGTGTAATGCGTGCCACGGCTTCGGTGCCCTGCGCCGCTTCATCTACTTCCACGACCCGGTTCGCCGCGCCGGCCCGATTGAAGGGCCGGACAATGGCCTACAGCCCTGAAGCGCGCGTCGGGCGTCTCGGTGTGCGGCCAAGCCCGCGACCCAGATTGGGGACCCGGTCGGATCGACGATGAATGCTGGGAGTACGGCGGCGCGGTTTACCCAGGCCATTCCGACAGCCCGGAAGGCACCATGTCACGCGCGGACGGCGCGGTTCGAATCGAATGCGTGCCAGCCGTGTCACGGCTTCGACGCATTACGCCGCTGCATGTACTTTCACGACCCCCAGCGCCGCGGTGGTCTGATCGAGGGACCGCAGGAGGCGGATCGCCCGAGGAGAGCGATCTTCCCCCAATGTTCGTGCGTGCTGAGTATTCCATCCGCCGTGGGGTGCGGCGTCACGTTGAAATGAACGACACGCCGACGCTCGTGTCGCAGGATGATGAAGCAGTAGAGCGGGCGAAAGATTACCGCCTCAGGACGCCCATCACAGCACCTTAGTTCGGGTTGCGTGAGGCTGGATCGTAGCGGGTCAGCCTGGAGCAGGCGAAACGCGGCACTCCTTGCGCATCAACGCGGACGAGGTTTTCGGGAGGCACAGGTTAGGGACACACGCGCTGCGCGATGCCGATGCAACCTGCTGGGGGAATTCGGTCAGTGGGAACGCACCGTCGCCCAGAAGCCGCTGTAGTAGGTGAAATACTCGTCGTCCGGGATGACCTCGGTGCAGCTCCAAGGCGACATGTCCAGGCCGAAGTTGTATTCGTCATCCGAGGCGCGAACCTGGACAGTGAGCGCGGCATCCAGTCGACCGTCGTTGTTCACGTCGCCCACTGCGAGGTAGTTTTCGCCCTCGATGTTGTATGTGAGCAGCCACGCGCCCCAGGCGATCCCGTCGCCGGAGACGTTTTCGAGCCAGTAGGCCGAACCGCCCGTCAGTCCGAGCGACAAGGCCGCGTCCAGATCGCCATCGCCGTCGATGTAGCGCCCTCCCCAGAAGAGCTCACCTACCAGGTGTTGGGTCCAGGTGCGGCCGTCCCCGGCGAGATTCTCGAACCAGGCGTATCGGCCGTTGCGCCACCCCTCGGGGCTCACGTCCTCGTCGCCATAGTAGGCCGCGGCCAACACGTCGGTGTCGCCGTCACTGTCCACGTCGGCGACGTTGACGTGGTACGCCCCGTAGAAGTCGTCGTCCACGACGTGCTGGATCCAGCTGCCATCAGACTGGCGTTCCCACCAGTAAACCCAGCCGTGGGGATAGTCGTGGATGGGCGTGCAGGTGATCACGTCCATGTCGCCGTCGCCGTCGATGTCGCCGACGGCGCAGCTCCTGGGATGGTCGGCATCGGGCGCAATTACGGTCTCCAGCGGTTGCTCGCGGGGCGTGGAGGACAACGCGAGCCGGCCCGGGACCGAGCGCCACGCGACCTCATCCGCAAGGAGAGAGCAATTCTCCCAGTGTTGCACCGGTCCGAAGACGTTCGGACCTCCAGACCAGTCGGTCTGCGTCTCGATGATCTGCCCGAGCGATGTCGCGCAGGTCCCCGGAATGACGACGTTCGTCCGACGTCTGCTCATGTCGGATCCTCCTTCCCGGTCATGATTGTTTGGTATTATGCTTGGGCCGACACCTCGGTCCCGCGGCAACATCGACCGACCCCGCATGTCAGGACGAAGCGCGGGCAAGACTTGTCGGATCATAGCGCGATAACATCCGCGCGACCGGAACGGTCCCGCTTCATCAAACCCGCCACGACGGTTCGCCCACAGCTTGGCCGCTGTTTTCAGGTTCCCGCGCTATGGTGGCCGAGCGACGTGGCCAGATCGGACAGCTCTACGTAGCCGTCGGCGTCCAGGTCGCCGGCGTGGGCTCAATCCGCCGGTTCAACCGGCGCCTCGGGCAGGTCGAAGAAGAGCGCCACGGTCGAAGGTAAGATCGGATATCTGATGCGACATCGGTAAACGTCGAAGCGATCAGCGTCCCACCCGAGCTGCTCGAACGCGTAACGGCCCAACTCCGGGTACCGGGGATAGTCCGGCGTATACAGAACCGAAGCCCCCTTGCCAAGGTGCGCGACCGGCTCGAGCGGCTCCAGACGCTGCCACGGGGCGTACGTTCCGGGCGGCCGCACCTCCGCCAGGTGGTCGGCCGACGTTAGTGCAGTCGGGTTGATGGGTCCGCACGTGTCCTCGCGTATTACCAGGTCGAGCAGCAGCGTCTCACACGGAATGCGCACCTCGGCCAGGTGAGCCCCCACCTCGTTGCCCGGCTCCCGAAAACGCGGCACGGCTGCGCGGTTCAGATGCCCTTCCACGCACGTTACCGCCGCCGTTTTACCCACGCCCACACCGGTAAGCTCGCCGTACACGCGTCCCGGTGCCCCCGGAACCGTTCGCAGTTGCAGCGTCGGCTCGCTGCAGAATTCACGCAGCAGGGCAACGCCGGCGGTCTGGTCCGGCGTCGGAATCAGCGGCTCGCGTTTCACGTCGCGCAACGTGCCATCGTCGTTCATCGTGTACGCCGGCGATAGCACGATCGGCGCCCGCGTCGGCCGCAAGCGGCGTAGCGAAACGAAGCCCGTCACGTTCGCCAGATCCAGCAGGCGCGGATCGTGCTCCGAGGGCTGCACGATCAGGCACTTCATCTGCACGCGTACCTCGAGCCCGAACAGGTGGCGCTGCCCCCGAAACGTAGCCCGGCGGTGTTGAAACGTGATCTGGGCGGCGTCGTCGCCATCGACCAGCGCACTGACCATCGAATCGAAGGTTGTCCGGTCATCGGCGTGCTTGTTGACGAGCTGTTCGAACTCGTCCGTGGCCTGCGCCGCCGCCTTCACCGTCGGCTCCCGCACTCCCGCCTTGCGGGCCGCCTTCAGAAACACCCGGAGCGCCATGATGCCCGGCAGATGCAGGCTGGCGGACAGCGGCCCGGAAGCCGACACGACCCGCAACACCTTGCAGCACAGGTTCATGTCGACGCCCAGAGCGCGCCGCAAATCGGTCGGCTTGACCACGCGTCCCCGTACCCCTGCGATCAGGTCGGCGAGCGCCGCGCGCAGGCGCTGCACGGCCGCGGCCGTCTCGGCCTCGAATGTCTGCACCTCCGGAGCCGACGCCGTCGGCACCATCTCACTTTCACTTGTTTGGTTTGCGTCCACGTTGCTGTAAGTTCTCCATTGGTCGCCGGTTGCGCCACGCCTCGTACACGCGGGCGGCTCGGGAAGCCGGCGTTCCACCGGCCTCTCGGCCCCGGGCATAGCTGCCCGGTGCCCGCCAATAACCATCGTACCAACCGGCGTCGAGGCTGCAATAGGAGATCGAGCTCAAAAGGGAATTACCTGGAGATTTACATACAGAATCATGAGAGTAATTACAGAGGTAGCCGTTGACGCGGCCATCGACTCTCGCTAAGATCATCCTCAGGCAGCGGGTGATCCGGCCCACTATGCGCCGAAGTACTTTCGCGGGTCGCCATCCGCAACAGCACGCCGCCGGCGTCCGCTGGCGAGTGTCCGGTCGCCGCGGCAGTAACCCTCGGTGCCTCCGAGGCCCGGTTCTGAAGGAGGAAGGATTATGCGAAGAGTCTTGTTGGCGACGTTGGCGGCCATCGCCATCGTGACGAATGCGTGGGCAATCGACCCAGGCCTGTACGGCATCCAGTCGTGGAACGACGGCAACAAGGGCCTGTACAGGATCGATCCGAACACAGGTGCCGCGACGCTGCTGACGATTACCGACAAGGACCCGAGCTTATCCGGCGCGTCGTTCCTGCGCGGCGAACTCTACGTTACGGATGTCATGAATTGGGTCCCCGGCGTCGGCTACGTTCCTTACTGCCACCTCGACACGGATACAGGCGTTTTCACCGGCATCCACGATCAGGATGGTGACTTCAACTGGCACGGCCTGGCATCGTCTGACGCGCTCGGCGTCACGTGGGCCGTCGCGCAGGATATCCAGGGTGGTCATAACATGACGCTCGTGGAGACCGACCTCGACGGCAACATGACGACCATCGGCCCGTCCACCATCGACGGACGCGGGATGGCGTACGACGACACCCACGGCATCCTGTACGCGACCAACTACGACGATTCCGGCCTCTACACGATCGACATCAACAGCGGCGCCGCGACGTACATCGGCGACACCGGCGTTCGCTGCGATCTGGTCGGGCTGGCCTATGACGAGTGGACGCAGACCCTCTATCTCAACGAGGCTGATGTGACCGATTCGCTCTACACGGTGGACGTCAACACCGGCGTCGCCACGCTGGTCGGAGCGAACGGTCATCCGTGGATCGACGGTCTGGCCTGGATTCCGGAGCCGTCGTCACTGGGCCTGCTGGCTCTCGGCGCACTGTCCGCCCTGCGCCGGCGCTAGTTCGGCAACTCGGGCCTGGGTATCCTACGCCGGGTGGGGGCGTGCGTCTGGCCCTTCAAGTCTCTTGAGGCAGGCGATGCGCCGCGCGGGCAGCAGCCAGGAACCAACCATAAGACCTTCGACTTGTCGCCGCGCACCGTTGCAAGGAAAGCGAGCGACAGACCGCAAGTCTGTCCTGCATCAAGCGGCTCGAACGGTTTGAGCCCCCGACGAGCTCGGCTCACAGGTTCACCACGCGCAGACGCAGGAAAAACCCCGCGCTGGTGGTCTTCTGCCCGGATTTTAACGTGATTCGTTTGGCCCAATCGGCAAATTCATGCTGTCGCTCGCGGCTCGAAGCACGGCGGACGGAGTAATCGGTATGCGCAGGATCCTGCTTCCGCCGGTTCAGCGCTCTTCTAGCGTACACGGTGAGTTCTTGGCACAATCTGGTCCGTCGAGAGGGCCTCAGGATACGGCTTCTCGTTGAACCGCGGAGGACTTTACGGATCCTGCGTTTGGCGAAGTGTTGCCTCCACAATGGTCCGCCCCGGGACTCAAGCGGTTTCTAGGGCCAGAACGGGGCGCGGAGCCTCATTGTTACGGTAGTTACATGAAAGAACCGCCCGGTTCCCGAGAGTTTGCCACCACGCATTGGAGCCTGGTGGTGGCGGCCAAAGCCACCGAGGCGAGCCAGACGCGGGCTCGAATGGCGCTCGAGGAGCTTTGCCGGGCTTACTGGTATCCGCTTTACGCTTTTGTGCGTTACCGCGGGTATTCAGCGGACGACGCCCAGGACCTGACGCAGGCCTTTTTCGCCCGAATCATTGAGACGGGCGGATTCGCGTCTGCCGACCCCGAGCGGGGCCGGTTTCGCTCTTACCTACTGGGCGCGATGAAGAACTTCCTGGCGAATGAATGGCATCGGGCGCAAACGCAGAAGCGCGGTGGCCAGGTGCAGTTTATCGAGTGGGATGCGCTTGATCCGGAGGCCCGCTACGCCGGAGTTTCGCAGCAGGCGGACGATCCGGAGCACATCTTTGATCGCGAATGGGCGCTGGAGACCATTGCCGGGGCCCTGCAAACTCTGCGTGACGAAATGGCGAAGGCGGGCAAGAGCGAACAGTTCGACGCGCTCAAGGGCAGCCTCACCGGGGAGGACGAGTTGCCTCGGAAGGAAATCGCGGCGCGGCTGAACATGAGTGCGGGCGCGGTCAAGGTCGCCGTGCACCGGCTGCGGCAACGGTACCGTAAGCTGCTGCGGGCCGCCATCGCGGAGACGGTCAGCAGTGAGGCGGACCTCGACGACGAAATGCGTTATCTGGTCGCGGTTTTGCGGAGGCGGTGAATTTTTTCTGTAACCCTCCGGTCGGTTTCTTTCAGGAAGAGGTGAATGAACCCAGAATGGGAGATGGATTCATGAGCGCTTCCGAAAAAGACAGATGCCAGCGCTGCGGAGCGGTGGTTCCCGCGACATCGACCGAGAAGCTCTGTCCCGCCTGTCTTCTGTCGGGCGCCCTGGAGCCTTCCGGTGACCAGACCGAGACGATCACGATGGCACCGGCCGGGCCGCTGTCACGCTTCGGGCCCTCGGAATTTCCCTGTGAGTTCGGCGGGTACCGGCTGCTGGGGTTGCTCGGGCGTGGCGGCATGGGCACGGTTTACGAAGCCGAAGAACTCGCCACCGGTCGCCGCCTCGCCTTGAAAATGCTCGGGCAGCAACTCGATTCGCCGGACATGCGGCAGCGGTTTCTGCGCGAGGGCCGACTCGCGGCGCGGGTCAACCACCCGAACAGTCTCTACATCTTCGGCAGCGAGGAGATCGAGGGCCACCCGGTGATCACGATGGAGATCGCCGGGAGCGGCACGCTGAAGGACAAGCTCAAGCAGCGCGGTCCGCTTCCCGTGGGGGAGGCGGTCGACGCGATTCTCGACGTCATCTCCGGCCTCGAATCCGCCTTCGCGAATGGCGTGTTGCACCGCGACATCAAGCCTTCCAACTGTTTCGTCTGTCCGGACGGCTCGGTGAAGGTGGGCGACTTCGGCCTGTCGGTCTCCACCCTGGCCAAGACCGATACGTTTGTCACGGCCCATGGCAAGATTATGGGCACCCCAGCCTATGCGTCGCCCGAACAGTTGCGTGGTGACACCTTGGACGTGCGTGCCGACATTTATTCGGTCGGGGCAACGCTTTTCACGCTGCTCACCGACCGGGCACCCTTCGAGGGTGACAACGCGGTGCAGGTTGTCGCCAACGCCGTCAACCAAGAACCGACGCCGCTGACCGAGTTGCGTGAAGAGGTGCCACCCGGCCTCGAGCGGGTGGTGACCCGCTGTCTCGCCAAGGAACCGGACGAACGCTACGCCGACTACGCGGCGCTGCGCAACGCGCTGTTGCCCTTCAGTTCCAGAGAACCGGAGCCCGCGTCAATCCTGATCCGGGCGTCCACCGCCTGGATCGATTACTTAATCGCGTTTCTGCCTCCCTATGTGATTCTGATGTTCCTGGTCGGTGCGGAGGAACTGCTTGTTCGGCCACTGGTCGACCGCACCCTGTATTCGGCGAGATACTACATCCTGCTCTTCTGTGTCGGCTTCCTCTACTTCAGTATCGCCGAGGGGATCTGGGGCGCCGGCGTGGGCAAGCGTCTCAAGGGACAGCGGGTGATCCGTCCCGACGGACGGGCTCCGGGCCTGGGACGGGCCTTCCTGCGGGTCTTCATCCCCATC